>BNJS01003634.1_pt1 | contig 140316 bp, 193 predicted proteins | sample 8540461 | NCBI WGS metagenome assembly BNJS01 (sample SAMD00202454, study PRJDB9452) | human saliva metagenome | isolation source: human saliva | place: Japan
TTTTTCTCGATCATGTTCTTAACGGATATGTCTTCGTTAATCGGATATGTTCTTAAAACCTGTTGGCGCCACGAATCCCTTATCAAAGATTACCGCAAAATTCATCTCTTGTTCAACACTTTGCGTTGTGGTGGATCATTCTCCATTTGCGATTTTATAAAGTTTTGCCTAATGTAAATGACAGTATCACTAAAACTGGGAATCATGAAATAATCCTAATGATGCACATTCATCTTTACATTGCAATGGTTAGTAAAGTGAAATTCCGAAATCCAGCAATCACACGAGTGACCAACATCATCGTATAGTTTTCAAATTGATGCGTTTATTGATTGTTGTCACTAGCACCTTGAATATTTCCCAGACCTTTGCGTCATCAAAGTATCCTAAAGGTTAGCTTTCTTTAATTCATCTCCCACCTGCAAACGGTACTAAACTGACACTTATCCTTCTGCAGACACAGGATATCCTCAGGTAACGGAATACAAAGTGAAATAAGATACCACCTACCATAATCATTACGCAATTCACAAAACTGTAGTTGTTATTGCATATATGTTTGAAAAAGCGATATACAATGCGCCAAAGATGAACATATGAAACTGAAAATTCTTGCCAGAAAAGAACGTAAAGAATAAGCCATACAGATAAATTTCACTTTATCTTTTTCCAACTAATTCAAACAATCTGCGAAAGTAGTTCGCGACCACCTCCTCGCCACTATAGCTCTTCCACCAACTTCTTGATATACAGATGAACCCTTGTATCAACTCTTTGCGTGTGCCAATACTGATTAATCGCAATTGTGAGTCTAATACCATAATTTGATCTGCACCAACAATTGTATTCGAGCGGTGTGCTACAACAATTAGAGTCTTGTCTTTCATCAGTCGACTGAGCGCTTCCTGAGTCTTCGCTTCATTTTCAAAACATCTGCACATGCAGTAGCCTCTATCGAGAATTATGCACTTTAGTATTAGACAGTACTGCTCTGCAAGCGTAATACGTTGTCTTTCACCACCCGAAAGGAACTTTCCACAACCACGCTTTTGTATTTCAGCCTTTCCGGCACTCGCTCCAGTGGTTCTCGACAGTTAGCAGCTGCATAAAGCATTTCATAATCTCTTCATCCGTTGCAGCTCGCTTTTGCAATCTTTGAGATTTTCACGAATGCTTGTATCAAACAAAGAGACATCTGTCGTGCAACATACGCAACACGTTTACATAAGTTGTGCTGTTGCATCTGACATCCACGCATTACCAAAGGAAATTCGATCTCCAGCATCCACATCAAAACATCCCGCCATTAACTTTTGCGATTGCCAGACTCACCACTTCCTCTCAACAATCGCAAACACAGAATTTGCGCTTTAACTTCCGCACTGATGTCATGTAATACTTCAATTCCCTCTCTCGTATGAGCGTACATTCTCAAACTCGATAACAGTCATCTGATAGTGCTACTTCTTGATTAGGTCTTATAAGTTCCGGGCATCGTGGGCACCTTACGAGGTATGCAGGAAAGCCGTTTCAATGCGATGAATAGATTTCCATACTCATCATGCGATTTGGAACGCATTTGGAATAATAGATAATTGGTGAGATTAAACTCTAGCATTAATTGCCACATGTTTGATGATTTGATGTGAATACAAACATAAACCAACCGACAACGTTCCAAGATTGGTGAATCACATGCACAAATAATATAGCCATTGCAATCCAGCTCTGTCTCCACAATCGAATGCTGATGAGATTAGCGGCACTATGATTCTGTAAACTCTCTGATAGCTGCATGCTCATCTGTCCAAATGTCTCTAATAACATGAATTCCATTTGACATGGTCTATACACTCTGCACTTTGGTGCTGATTAGAATTAAGCCAAGTATACATGCCCACTGTGCTGCGATACAGTAAGGACAAACCCTAAACAATAAATGGATCTGCGAGCATGCTAAGCCCAATCGATAATCCACCTACCGTAACAAGATGGTTGCTGTGGGTGTAATAAACGAGAAGGTAAACTCTAGGCTACGACAAGTGATCCAATCCTCAAAGAACCAGCACGATCTACGATTAGCGCTTTATAATATCCCATCTGGTGTTGATGTAACATGCAAGTGGAACACGTCTCTAATTTCTCACTTAATTTTTCTCGAATACTTCAGAATTCTCGAAATGATGCTCGATGACTCCATACTAGATAAACACATGTTAGTGCACATTGTGGCGCAAAACCCTTTAGCCAGCTAAATACTGCATATATAAATCCTTCTGTCCAAATCGATATGATTTGCAATCGCTGCAGTCGCAACATATGCTGCGAAATAAGATGTGAAACTTTAAAACTTTCACCAAAGCTATGCAAGCTATACCTGATAACCGCATCTTATTTTAACTCCAGGAGCAAAAGAGAACAACACTAGCTGATTGACCAAACTCGCTAATGGCATCCTTTTTCTTCGTTTCTACTCAGATTTGCTTAACACTGCTTCTTTTGCTTTTCTCTTCAATGTCCATTTAGTTTCTCCCTTCAGGTGTCCCTTTAATATTGAGTAGCCAATGTACCATGCACCAATATGGGATGAAAATAAATGTAAATAACTCGTTCCGTAAGTCCCGCTACACCTTGTGTTGCTTTTACCATCTCTAACATTTGATCTGGTTTTTGATCCTCTCGCAATCCATTTCATTAGCCTATTGTTTCCACTGCAGAAGCATGCAGAATGATACCACCTAAAGCATTACTGACATGGATCAGAATTCCTGGATGCAGTGCAAACTCATTACACTGAGTCTTCCAGACATGTTGGTGCGATTACATCTGCTAGTGCTGCACCAATCAGAGATGGCATAAACCATGAGTGAGTATCCCGAACCTCAGCGAGTGCGAAATACAGCCATCACGATAGGTTCCATCAATGTAAACTGCCACATCTTACCAACCTCACGGCTAATAAATACCGGGATTGCACCAGATAACAAACCACACAGCACCTGGTCTCATCGCACGTCCGAATGGGCCCATAAGCCCAGAAACTAACATCATTGCTAACACATTATGGGCAATGATGTATAGAGCTGTTAGTAAAGGCATTAATACAAAATCTTCATTTTCACATACGCTGCTGTACATCCTCTCTTTTCTATAAAAACATTTTTAGTTATTTCTCTTTTAGTGTCCCTTCAGCCAGTGAGTAGCTATATACACCAATCACTGATAATACAAATGTAATGACTGTCGCAAGAAATGACCCATTGTGCAACCTTGAGGCTTGCCTTTTACCATTGCTAGCATTTGATCTGGCTTTTATGCCCTCTTTGCAATCCAGCATCGTTCATGTATTGTTCCGCAAAAACACGCGAGGAATGAGCCCTCTACAGTAGCGTCCAAACTATGAATAATACCTGACGCAATCTGCAACGTAATCTCAGTGCCGCGGTTTGCTTTGATGTTGATGCGATTACATCTGCTAGTACCGCACCAATCATGGAGGTGCAATAAACCATGGTAAAGATATCCTGAACCGCCATGTGCGAATACAGCGCATCACGATAAGTTCCATGGTGATGGCTTTACTGCCACACTTTTACCAATCTTTGCGCGTGACAAACACAAGGAGTGGCTGACCAGATGATAATCGCATACGCGCGGACTTATTGAATCTCCAAATGAGTCCTGTTAGCCGATAGCTCAAATATCGCTCCCACAAAATAAAACTAATTACATATAAGGCTGTTGGCGGCTGTGTCAAATAGTATACAAAATCCTTCATCTTTCAATTTCCATTTTTCATCCTCATTTCCGTCGAAATTTGGTTGAATTCGGATAGATGCTCTTATCAGCTGCTATCTTTCCTTGTTGTTTTGTCTGAAATACAGAACACGATCACTGAGTACTGACGAATAAACTCACGGCTCATGTGACCCGACTGTGTGACTTCTATGCTTTCTTTTTAATTCTTGAATTTCTTGCGACTCTGCGCTGCGATAGAAGATCTAATCCTACGTAGGCTCATCAAAAATGATGACTTTACGATTGCTCAAGGTCCAGTGCTGCCTGAATACGTTGTTTCTGCCCATCACTCAAAGAGAATGGATGTGTATCAGCGTACTTTGTAAGTTGAAAATAATCCATTACATCCTGAACTCATCCTTCTTGCTTCCATCTTAAGGATCCAGCAGCGATTTCAAGCTTCCGGGTTGTACGGATGTGCTCAAACAATTGATAATCTGCATCTCTGCATAATATAGAAAAGCATCTCTCGATTATCCATGCGTGCATGATATGCTCCCACAAAGTATTCTGCTAGCGTTGTCTTCCAACTCACGTTTGTGCAATGAGTGCAGTCACTTCGTTGCAAAAGAAATCTACTGTTGTATGTCTTGCAAAGTCTATCTGTATGAAATATCCACTAATGAAAGTACTGGCTCTTTCCTCTCACAAGCTGTTTTGAGATGGAATGTTCATCGCAAACAAGTCAAAGCTTTCTCGTGTATCATAGCTCGATTCTTTAAATGCCTGTTCACTATCAAATATTTGCATGCATCATCGATAAGACACACGGTTAGTCGTCCACTTGATATATGAGAAACGATGATCCGCTATTGAGGGCGGTATGCCCTCTTTGTCAATTTCTCAACCAAGTCCTCTAAATACATAGGTATTGTGATAGTCGAGATTGGCGGAAGGTTCATCCAACAATATAATTTGTTGTCCCATCATCATTGCGGAGGCTATCGCTACCATCTGCCGTTCTCCTCCGGATAACTGAAAGATATCCCGGTTCAAAAGATACGAATCTGTACATCGCTCGAACTCTGTATACGCTCCTCCATCACTGCTTTATCTAAGCCATAATTCTCCATACTAAACACAAGCTCTGAAGTGTATTTCAGACACTGACTGCAAGGATTTTTGAAAATACCAGAACTGATATGACGGCTGTGTTTATACTCATGTCCTTTGTGTTTGATGATTGAGTAATATTTCTCCTTGTAGTTTCCCTTCCACAACGCGTGGTATAAGTCCATTCAGACATTTCAGAAATGTAGATTTACCACTACCACTATTACCTGTCACCAAGATGACTTCACCAGGTTGTAACTACAAAAATTAACATTTTGAATTCCTTCCAAACTATCTCGATATTCAAAACGAAAATGTCTACCTCTACCACATACGAATCCATAACATTTCTCTGCTCATCCCAAACAGATTGCGAATTGTGACAAGTGTCATCCTTTATAGAAAATCGAATATCGTAATATGATGTTCCCGTTTCTGCAATCAATTCCCTTACACAGTCCCGCAGATGTTAGTTCATCTGCAAAATCAAACAGCGGAATAATTGTGGTACCACAAAAATACCCAAAACTCTTTATAATATTTTTCATTTTCGAAAACGAATTCCTGTAATCTCGCGTAGATTCATTGATGTAACGCAACTCTCTAAAGAATGTAGGTATATATCGTAGGTTATATAACGCTATAATGAGACGCTCTTGGTACATGGATACTCTTAGTAGAAATTACCTCGATGGTTGGATAATCATGTACATCAAAATAAGAGCCAACTATACGTTGGCATCAATCGAACAATCATCATAAAATAACATCGAGATAAAACTGGACTACCTCACGTCCCAACATTAAAAGTTGCTGCAAAGTAGAATAAAAATTGTAATGAAAAATAACCTTACATAGTCTATATTTCTTCATGTAAAAGCAAAAGTGACTACTGACAATAAAGAAATACAAAAGAGATCATTTATCATGTACAAACATTGAGATACATGGAATCAATATATTGTGAAAAATTAAAACAAGCGGATTAATCCGATATCTCATTTTCTCTTTCTAAAGGTTAGTTTATATCTAACTGAATATACGCATGTATTTGTTCTTTCAAGAAGTACGTTTAGCGAATTCGCAAAGGGCTAGATTTGAGATGTTTAGCCCTTTGAAATTGATTGTACGTCTTGTTCTAGCAGTTACTGTCATGATTGATTTTTCTAACTGTACATTCATCTGTTCTGTATTTTTTGTATCTATGATTTCCTGCATATATAGGAATTCATTCTTCATTGGATCTTCCTCTACAACAACATCAATCTCTTCTGTTGTGTTTGTAATACGTTCATGTCTTTTTCCGTATCGTACATAACCCGGTCTTTCAGGATATACTATCGTTCCCTCTTCACCTTGAATTATACGAATGGATCAGATGTTGAATCCTTTGCGGCTGTACATACCGCTTGGAAGTTAGAATATTCCATCATTAAGATGCCCGATGTATCTATTCCATTCTTTGCTAGATTTGGATAATATTGTACATGCCTTGGCATGCCAAATAAACCTACCACAAAGTGAATATTATACACATTCAAATCCATGAGTGCTCCACCAGCATGTGCTTTATCAAAGGTTGGTGTAATGATACCTTTCCTAAATTCATCATAGCGACTGGAATACTTACTAAAGTTAGCTTGTATAAGTTTAATAGTTTCCTATCTTTTGGAAGTTCTTCCATTAGATGTTCATAGTTTTTACTATATCTAGAAAAGAATTGCCTCAAATAACGGCATTCATGTTTTGACTGCTAGTGCTTGTAGTTCTTTGGCTTCACTTCTGATTACAGTAAAATGGTTTTTCCCGCAATGACATGGCTTTCCCGCACAGATTGCTCTTTGCGTATTGATAATGTAATGCATTGGTTAAACGACATGGACTGTATCGAAATGGGCGATCACTGACTCTTGATAATCTATGTACGACTTGATCTGAGTACTTTTCAACAATTGGTTTTCCCTTTTAATTCATTACGGCACACGGTAGCAGTAACTGCGATCTCTCTTTGCTCGCCTGATCACAGTAGGAACCAATCATTCCATTTCCAACGATACCGGCCTTTCTTAGATTATTTTCTCCATGAGTCGATTAATCCAAAATGTTTGAATGCATGGTAAATGCCATCATCAAGAGAATATCTTTTGGCGACGCGGTCGCAATAGCCTTGACACTCTCTGCACCATTTCATCATGGCATAGATACAGCTGCAATAGGACAACATCGGTGCTATCGATTTCCACTATCATGCCGTCCTCATCGCATCACTTTCCCGATCTGCGTGATAATATCTCCAAATACCTTTTTCAAATGCTCTGTTCTTTATTGATATCTTTGTTTGTGTCTCGCTGCCATAGAGACTTCTTGATTGGATCTTCGATAACGTAGCGATGTAAGAATGTAGTGATCATGTAGAGCTTTCTTCTAGCCGGGTCAAACTCAGACGCATCTTCACTATATACACAGATGTATATCTCATCATCTTCGTGCTGCACTCTTCTGGATGGATACAATTTGCCATCGCATTCTGTACTCTCTCTTCATGACTTGCGTCCGTGCAACGAGAGAGATTTCAATTGAAAATCATATCCTAGTTGGTTACCAGGGCTCTGCGTTGTCCTTCTAAAACCATATCCAAGGCCCATACCATTTCATTGTCTTTCGAAAGTGTTGGAGTTCTTCTTTTTGAAATTGGACATCATAGATGCACATTTACGGTCAGCATATACTTTCGCACCGCCGCGAGGATATGTTCACGTCAATATCATAATCTCGTATGTCACAATCTACTGCTAGGCTTCTACCTGTACACAGGAGTACTTGGATGGCCATTTGTACTGGCTTTGTGGATAGCTTGCAGCACTTCTTCTGGTGTTTCATTCGTTGTCCGGACCATATAAAGTGCCATCAACCTCTAGAAGCCATGTATTTTGGTCATATCAAAGTCCTCCGCCTCTGTATAGCCAGTAAAGACTGGCACGTGCAATCTCTTGCATTCACTCGAGTTTCGTGTCTTTAATTCGACTCAGTGATGCTGGAACAGATTAATAAGCAGATGCAATCGTTGTCACTAAAGTTCGTACCACAAGTTCATAACCCAATGCGAACGTCCACGCCGGTAAACTCTCGCACCGCAGTGCCTGCACAGAAAATAGGCACCAGAAATCACTGTAGAGAAATGCTTAGTACCATCGCAACGACAATACCAAAGTGGCGCTTTGTGCTGTCAGGAATAAACCGACGCAATTACTAATCCAAATAGTACGATACCACCTACTAGAGCCATTAGATTCATGCCAAGTAAGAATAAATAAAACTGCACGTTTGGCCATTCAGCAATTAGAGATACTGCAGCTTATACACCACTGGCTTTGTCTGTATGTTCAAATGGTTTAAACAACCCGACACTCATTCCAACAATACTGATTGGTAGTTACGGCGATCTAATACAATCTGCATTGGCTGAACAAAGTACATTGGAAACCTAATACGTGTTAGTAAGCAGACGCGTGAGACCTACACAGCGCTCCACATGCTTCAAACCAAGATGATACGATGCAATCTTAAGCGAATTAATTCAAGTTCGATTGATCCACCGTTAGGCATCTGTAGGAAAAGGTATCATATGCTACCATTTTGAAGCGCTACGTATGTCGCCGTAGATGCTACAAATACAACCCTTTTTAGTCTGATCGTTTTTCATAAAAATACACCTCCATTTGAAGCGCAAGGAATTGAAAGAACTGAACTCCCTACGTAGCTTTTACCCTAGATCAGGTGATAAGGGTTTTTCTCAGCATGCATGCAACTCTGTTCACGCAATTAATCATATCACTGCAGTGAGTAGAGAATATTGCTTGGATGCCCGTCCCACAATATTCTTTATTATTTCGCATATTCCAGTGTAATTTGAGGGAGACACTGGATATGCATGGCTCCGGACATTGTCATATTAGATGCAGGTCTGCCCATGACTTTGTAAAGAAGATTCCCTGAACACGCGTACTGTATGTATAAAGTGTGTGATGGAAAGAGTGAGACATCAGTTAGCTCTGTTAACTGTATGCGTTAGCAAACATCTAACATTCCTGTCAACAAAGATTATCATTTATCAAAATTATTTTTATATCTTCTAATGATTACGTAAAAAGACAATATGTTGCCCATATTCTTATGTATTGACAGCCTACCATCTTTTTGAATGAGTTCATATTGAGTACTTGTCATTTGCTAAAGTGTGCGATTCACAGTTTGGAACAGGATTTATTCAAGTTCGAGGCTTCTTGAAAATATCCTCCTTTCTTTTGAATCCAAATAATGCTTCTAGACATACAAGATAGAAGTCTCCCGTGAGAAACCAGTAATACTTTATCTGATCTGGATGTGTATCATAGATTTCTTGGAACATCGAATACATACGCTTTGTAACATCGCTATGTTCCTCGCCACCTCACATCACATAATGCGTATCCATAAAAGCGTTTACTACTAGGGTCTGCCTCTTTGAATGTTAGACCCTCCAAATCGCCATAATTTACCTCACAAATTCTTTGTATAAACAATATTCCCTGGTGATATTGAGCAACAATTTGCAGTATCATCCTGCCCAGAAGTCGAAACATGAAATGGTAGAGAAATGTATATCCTTTAACTTCAGCTGCCAATTTGTGCTTCTTGAATTTTTCGTTAAAGGACTATCACATCTCACTTGCATACGTTCCTGTACGTTGAATCTTGTTTCACCATGGCGCATCAAGTAAATATCAATTGTCTTTTGGATCAGAGTTAGTCGATACTCATTCACATCGAGTTTGGTTCTTGGTTCTAAGAAGATCGTCTACCCTTTATAATGGAATATCAACATACCAGTATTCGGCATGAGCCAACGATTCTGTTCTTTACAGCGATTTACATAATCATCTAAGTTCATACCGAAATATTTCTATGATACGCACTGCGTACACCACGGTTACTAGAAGAATGGTACTCCATCATGAGACCTCAACGATACTCTGCATTGAATGAACACGCTTGTCAAAAACCTTTTCATTTGTTTTCCTCCGACCCTTTGATGACCAATCATCAAAGAATGGAGAATCTAAAACTTCTTCCTTGCGATGCACCATCTAGCGAGCCAAAAGAGAACTCCTTAAACCTTGGTAAGAATTAAGGGAATATCATGATACTTACAGATTTCTTTTGCAGTAGCTCTTTTCTAGAGGTTGAACAATAGCACGATTAAATGCACATTCTGAGTGGAACTGCAACATTTTCTGCCTGTTGAATACTCTTCTAAGAGTGGACTATCACACTGCACTGCATCCGACCTTTTGCGGTTAAATAAGGTTTTTCCATGTCTAACAAAATAAAATTTCAATTCCATGTATATTTTGCTCCCCAATTTCTTTTTGTATATCGACACAAATAGTGTTATATAAATCTCTATGAATACTATAATATTTTGTAGTTTATGATAGTATCATATACGTATATACTACATTCGAGCGGTAGTATGAATTTTTCTAGAAATAAACTACACCTAACATATCGCCCAGATGATTATTCTGGGATTGGGCAAATGATCGTATTCGGTGCATTATTACTGAATGACACGCTTAGCGACCCAGTCCGAGAATGGACTCTTTATCAATGCGCTATTCACATCCACGTCATGTTTTGTGTAACGGGATTGGTTGTACGATACTCGCATGTGATATTTGGACAGTCAGATTATTATTCTGATCCAGATTAGTGGACTCGATGTTGCGACCGTAATCACATCCTTGCACTCATTACTGGTAGAAGAGTATCTTGCTCGTTCCACTCTTTGTAACTCCATTTCAATTTCAGCGGTTGGTGGAGTATCCGCTTACCACGCTTTATTTTTAAGCCATTTATGTCATGACAGGCTTTCTTTCGCCCTACTAATGTCATTTACATTCATACTGAGTTTGACTCATCATGGTATTTGGTACGTATCTTCCATTCCATCTAGCCTTCGTAATGCCGGGTTTTTGATTTAATGGGTGCTCGTGAACCATTCTCATCCCTCACATGTATCCAATCCAATATCAATATTTCAATTATGTTGTTAATTCTGATTGGTGATTAAGCTTCTCCACTTGGGCAGATATCAAAGAATAGTAAGTTCGACTACATCGTTATCACATGCAGTCAAAAATCATCTTGATTATGACCGCGATTTTAGTAGCCTCCTGAATCTACTTCTTCTTTGTGAGTTTTACAGTATGCCTCTAGGCACAAGAATTCTAGCATCCTTCTTCGATCTGTTGCACCACGTACAGCTGGATTTTAATACGGTAGATCTTACAAAGATGTCTGAATCCAGCATCTTTCTACAGATTGATAGTGATGTTAATTGGTGCTGCCCCGGTGTTCTACTGGTGGTGGTATGAAGATATCAACCTTCTTCGTATTAGTGCACACGTGGGCATGGGCAATCTTTTAGAAATCGTTCTCATAGAGTGCTTTGGCAGAACAATCTCCCAGAGACAGTCGTACGTAACGCCGCCACAAATCTTAATGTCTATATATCTCATTATGTGTAGGATTATTAGTACTATGTAGTGTCCCAATGATGTAACTGCAGAATGTATGAGACTGCTTTCCACAATCGCTACCGTGGGTTTAACACTAGGTATCACACGCATTTAACAATCGTTCAGTCATCTTAATCATCCCCGATGTTTGCAGGGACGTATTGAGGACTCACCCTACTATGGTAGTGTTCCCATTCCGCAATCAATGCTTAGATAGATATTGAAGAAAAACGTAACTGAGCTAAATAGGAGAGAGTATGAAACAGATTTTAATTATTGAGTATGGGGCGTTTTTGCGTCAAATGCATGCCCCAAGTTAAACGATTTAGATATTCAGGTATTAGGTATTGATAACGATGAGGAAAATAAAGGTAAGAGAAGTATTACCTCATGTTACAAACGCTGAAGTTGGGATGCACATGAACCAGACTTCTAAAGACACTTGGTCTTACAGAACTTGATGTATGTATCTGTATGGGTTGGCGATAACTTCTAGCATCGCTTAGAAATTACATCCTACCTAAAGGAATTAGGCGCAAGAAAAGTCGTATCCCGTGCTCGCACGTGATACACAAGAAAAAGTTCTTACTCACGTAAGATGCGCAGATGCAGTTGTATCCGAAAATTAATGAACTAACAACGATGCGTTATAGCAGGATAATATATTTGACTACATTCAGATTGGCAAAGACTTTTGGAGTATTCGAAATCGCTGTCCCAAATGAATGGTTAGGCAAGACAATTGGTCAGGGTAGACATGTCAGCACTATCAAACATCAATATCATCGCAATCAAGAAAGATGATCGATATTCTGTTACACGGAGCTGCACACGTACCTAATCCGAAGAATCTCTATTGGTGATTAGGAAAAGACGAAAGATATTCGTAGCGCATTCCATGATTTTAGGTGTTAATCTCTCATTTGATGATACGGATGACTTGGAGATATTCCAAAATGTTTCTTATACAATCGACTAAAATATAATGGATCTTGATGATCTGAGCATTCCAAGCAGCTCTCTTTTACCGAATAACAACCCTCAGTACGAAGTCGGCTGCTTTTCTTAATCGCAAAACGAATCTGGACAGTCGATTGGACGAATATGGTAGACTTTATTAAACTTTATAGTGAAAAATGCCTCATCCATCCGTGCAGCTCTTTAAGCCAAATCTTTTAACTTTAAATTCTTATGGTCAGCCATCTCCATTGAGTTCAATCGCATTTTCAATTTGTAATAACTCCCTTGATTTGATAGAGGATACCCAAAGGAACTTAGAATCAATTGTTGCAAAGACGACATCACGTTGAATCTGGATCATCCCAATTTCGCAGCCAAAGGACACCATAAAACGATTCACTAACCCAATAGAACCAGCTACCTGAAACGCAGAAATTTCATGCCACCATATTCATGATGAGTCGTTGCAGCACATGCCACAAGGAACCTCTGGGTCATAGTAGATATTTAAATGAACAAACGGTTCCTTTTGAACTTACTCAAATAGAACTCCTGATTTTTCGCTCCATGGATAATATGGATTTGGATTTGCACCAAAAGTTTGATCATTAAAACGAAAGCCTTTTGCACTCTGAAAAGGGGATAAATAAAGGCACCATGTGTAGTATCAGAGAAATTTCGTGCCAGCTTCTTTCTGCTCGTATAGATATACCTGTAAATCACAATTTACGACCGGCATACCCTTTTGGGTGCAAATCATAAAGTCTGCATTGTTTTACCTCTTTCTTTAGTCTATCTTTTCACATGGATAATATTTTACATAATTATCCATGTACTATTCTAGCATTACTTAAAAATGTCGATAAACCTTTCCATACATTATAATGATACGGTAAGTTAGTTTTCCAACTAACTTACTTGAAAGGTATGCAGCGACACAAACTCTAATGATAAAGGGACGTCGAAAACGTGATATACGCATTTCCATATCTATCACCGTGCTCTTTATGTATCTGTTTCGATTTCTTTGTTCGCCGCCGTGTATCTCTTGGTGCCGTAAAGATCTCCTATTGCGGATACATATCAAACTATCATCAATCAACTATTTCACTGAAGAATAGTCGTAGGACTCATATTACTGAAGAAATCTACAACTATGCAAATTGCATGGAACATGCGTAGTCCGTGTCACTGCGCTTTGGTATCGTCGGTGCAGTGTCTTGGTACTTTTGTGGTACGATGCAGACGATGCGTGTAACAACCCAATATCTGAACCATACATATTAGGAATTCTGCAGTGCAACCTTTGGTGCAACTCTCTTAATCATTCTGGGTTCCAAACTTTATCGGTTTTGGCGCTTTCCTTGGTGCAACTATTGCAACAATCATCGGTCATTGGTACTGCCTTTGCAAGCAAAAAGATCACAAACCACAAGTCTTATATTATCTGGCTGTTGTCGTCAATGCCCTCTTTAGCAATTTGCAACTTTATCATCTCTATCGGCGCAAACTCCGACAGTATGCGATGACCATCAAATTTTGAACCATGGGCTCTTGTTGCTAGCCTCATGTGCTATTATCCTACCACTCACCATTGTACTTGTTGCTCGTATCTTTTACGAGACACAACACCGCAGAACATGAATGCAATGCTGATGAGATTTATAGTCGGACTACTGTAGGTATTTCCTCGTACTAGAAACAGAATGATCTACATGCTAGTCATAATCATCGACAACAGGTATTCTCGTTTCAAGTTGTGGAATTATCGGCTTTCGTAGGACCCATTACACCACATATCGTGCAAGAACTCCTTGTCGGCGTCGTACCATCAGGAAAATGGATCTCCTATCTCAATCGTCCTGTAGTCTCTTTCAGATATGGGCAGATGTACTCATCACGTTGTTGTCTTACACCGAGAATGCGGAGTTACCACCATTGGTATCTTTTAGCGGCACTTTGTTGGTGCACCATTCTTGTGTCATACATGTCACAGAATCAGAAAGGTGGTTGCAAATATGGATCTCAACTTGCAGATGTATGTGTCATCCATCAATAGACTAGATCAGGACCATGTCTCTGTAAGTGTAGTAGATAAACACTGCTGCTTGCTTTATACTTGGCCTGCAACGCTGTGGAAAGACAACACTACTAAAGAATATCTACCGTGCTTTCTGCAAAAGAGATTCTGCGTGAAATTTTTATTCAATAATCAAAGCATCGATGATTTACACTCAAGAGTAGCCGCAAAGAAAATTGCGGTCGTAAAGGTACAGTTCAACGAATCATTGCAATTTTGATTGTAGCGTCGAGATATGGTTCTTTCTCAGAGTACGCCTCATGAACTCCTTTGGTATGCAATCAGAAACGCAGAAAGATTATAAAATCGTTGAAGACGTGCACTACAGAAAGTTGCGAAGTGCGAGATAAAGCAGACTCGTTCCTTATTCTCCTTGTCCGGAGAAAACAACGTGTTGTCTTTAGCCCGTGCGCATCGCACGGCACAACCAACTCTACATCTATTGGATGAGCCAACCAATCATCACTTAGAGATTCGACATCATGTTCGAAATTTGCAAATCGTAAAGACTCTAAATATCAACAAACTTGCGGTAGCTATATGATATTCAATCGGTATGTCGCTATTCAGATTATATCTTATCTGATGAAGCAAGGCACTCATCCGCTATGAAGAAAACCACAAACAACAATCACAGTATCAACTCGATGGACGACGTATATGGCATCAACTGTAAACTGGACATGGACTCTTGCGATCAACAGGCATTAATACAGAGTATATATGAAAGGAAAACTCATGATTATTAAACGCCACACTCGGCCGCAGTATTATCATTCCCATTAGATTGCTGCAAAGTATAAATCCACAACATCCCAAAAGGACAGCACAACATCAACAGGACAGACAACACACAACAGAAACAAAAGCAGAAGAACAGGCAGTGATCCTCGTACAATTACTATACAGTTAAGCAATGGGTGAGGAAGTGGCCAGGAAATTACACAAACATTTGAACAAGCCCGGAACACGTAATTTTGCACCAACTTTATCTGCTAGCAAAGATCCCACTGATTTAGGTCTACATGATAAGATTGTTGGTACAGCTTGATCCAGATGACAATGGCATACATGATAGCTACGCCGAAGCAATCGAAAAGATTCCTCACATCGGAGATAAGAAGAAGACAGTTTTCGCAAGAAGTAGCATCTCTGCCAACCCCGATGCAAATTATCGGCAGAAATATGGATGTTCCCAGATAAGTCACTCGGAATCAGGTAGTAGACATGGAACCAAAATGGTATCAATGTCTACTCCAAAGGCATCTGTTTTCTATTAGCAGAACAGCTTAAACAACGTTAATATTGAAGACATCATCAACATATCGGTATCATCTTCAACGTACAAGAAAAAGCATCGCTACTAGCAGCTGCGCATAAGAGAAAGAGTTGATCTTGTACCATCTGCACATAAACCAACCAGCAGGAATTAAAGAATGCGCTCATCATGTGCGCACAATGATGAAAAGAAACATATGAGCGCATACCATGCACCACACCAGCGCAGTGTTCTAAATGCATCTGGTTATACAAATGCCGCAACAGGTACTCTTGGATTAACTTCCCTAGAAAAACTGAGTATGATCTGGCACCTGAATTCAGTGCCTCCGTTGGCATAGTGACCGTAATCAGAAGTTAGATGCTAACGCTGTAGAACTTATGAAGAATAACGCAGTACTCAGACTACATCGTGCGCAATCAAAATGTGGTAAGATCCGGTCAACAATCCTGTATGATGAGTCTCAGGAGCTGGTGGTCCATCATGTGATGACGCTCTGAATCAATCAACTCATTCCTAAAGAAATAAGATGATTCAAACAAAACTATCACTACCGGCATCAAAACTATGATCCACGCAGGCATATCCACTTATTCTACGCACGATGCGTGACTTTCACTTCACCACTGCTTTTCTTTAAAGATAAAAGCAATTTGCTGGTCCATTACCAGAAAATAGAGTATAGTGTGGGATTGGCGACGCCATGGCACGCCACCGCATCCGTTTGGGCGCATGAAAACTTATGGTGGCCGGCTAGATGAATACCACAACGAACTATTCCACAAAGTTCTACTCAGAACTTCAAAGTAAGTATTCTATCGATACAAGCAAAATCTATGGAGGCTACCCTCAGGGTGGACCAGCAGCAGTATATAGCTTTGTATCGCACACAAATATTCCTAGTGCTGTATTTCTCTATTCTGTGAGATCACCCTGGTATCCCAGTTTGTTGACTCTCAGAAGATAATCCCGTTATCAACCAAACACAAGACGTGCTGACGTTGGCCAAGCAACGGCAAACAGAAGGTCTCACAAGATCAGTCAATATTTTGTAGATAACGCCCACATCATGTGCAGTAAGAGAGATATCTATCTCGAGTCCTGCATAAACAGCAGTTGAATGAGTTTACATCTGGCTATGTTGATGAGCTTTGGGCATCATGGAAAATCTAGCCAATCGTTATATAAAGCATCATCTGGATTGGTTAGAAAAACAACTATGTTATTTGCAGATTATAAAAAGGCGCTAGCTATAGCTACCTGCCTTTATCTAGGTTGGATGATACTACTCTTATAACGAGAAAGACCTCCGTACGGTCTCTCGTTTTTATTTGCATTAGCGATAGAATTTTCACTGATGTTTGCTTAAGGGGAGCAATCATCCAGGGCAGATAATATCCTATCTGCATTCTATATATACTACAAATTTATTGTCATTCAAATATGTGCAAGATTTTAAAATTATGTGATGCACTATCCAAGAATTTTGTAGATGCTAGTCGTGCGTGTTTTGACGTAGTAATGCTGTGGGTGGAGAAAGTGCACCACCCAGCGTCATGGCTACACACTGGAAGGCAAACATTGCATATGTGTAGCTCCTCCATATCTTATCATCGCCAAGCATCTCTCTCCATTAACCTCAGGGTATTACTCGTTAGAGTCCATCATACGAACATTGACATATCCTTCTTCTCATGTGGAAAGCCTGTAAATAAGTTAATGCAAAGTCAAACTTATTTGCACAATAAAACAATGTTACAACATCACACGAAAACAGACGCAATCAAATTCACTGACTGTGCCTGCACCCCTTTGGTAGTAATGCAGTTAATGTCAGAAGCCCATCGCTACACCAGCTAAGAATTGAGATATATCCCAACTGACCAATCACAAATCAGGAGAATAGTTCATGCATAATGTAACACCCAGCTGCCGCAAATGCTGTACCTAGTATAGTTTTCAGTCGAAAGCAGGAGCCTTGTGCTTTGTGTTTCTTGCATGATCTGCTAACATTTATGGTACCTGCAACTTTCTTTCGGTAAAGAAGTGAATTGCACCTGTGCATTTGATGAATACCTGCGCCGTGTTCTCATGTGTTCTGCACAAATTAGAATAGCCATCAGACGGAACCAGTTAATGATTTCTGGGATCGAAGAAATCATTCTTCTGCTTTACCATTTGCAGTAAATGCTGTCTTGAATGTAATTGTTACAACACGTTGCCTGTTTGTTTTGCACTGCTACTCTTCTTTGGCAGCACCTCTTCATGTACATAGACCACGTAGATTTCCACCATTTTGGTATGATCGTCTTGGTACAACAACACAGAACTTGGCACCGACTGTACATACATTCTGAATATCATAATGTTAATGCATGCATAACCCATCTCTGTCGCACAAGCTTTACACTCGTCCTTATCATAGGTGATTCCTAAGCCACTTTGCTACTCTACCTAAAATTGTATAATCCTTCATATTTCCTCCATAAACAAAGATAGATTACCTCTATCTTTCGCTTTTACTCACATATACTATTCTACTATTTCTGACATAGCAGATGCAGATGCAACAGCCAGTTTGGCTTGTTTACGAAAGATTTCTTTATCTTCAGCACTTAAAATGACCTAACGCTTTTGTAAGAACCTTGCTAATCTACAATGTGGTCAGCGACTTTGCTACAGATGTTGTCAATACAGCATGTGCACCATATCTACTCTTACCATTTCGAGTTATTCAAACGGATGAATCTTTGCTAGACTCTGCAAGAGATCTAGCTACTGCTGCCTTTATCCATCTACCATCATTCAACCACACTTTGTGTTGTTAAGCCCTGAGGTAAACCTAAATATATTAGTAACATTGTCTCTGCACCCTTTTAGCTTTGTTGATTTACTTTTCAGTTTGCATCGTTTGAATGCACAATTAAAATGCATTTGCTGGCAAAACCACGAAATCACGGGCCTCTTCTTGCTCATTTTATCATTTTCCTTCCAATTATCATTCGCATGGCATGATTTAACCACCGTAACTACATGACCGACACTCGCCGCTATAAATAATTATTTCAATAATTTATAGTTTTAGATATCATTATTATCATGTACATTTTTGAACATTTCAGTGAAGAGGCCTGCAGTGCATGCATGTTGGTCGTTAGACATGCATGCACTCATTAATTTGTACTTTTATATGATCGTTTATGCTCTTACCAGACATTCTGCTAAGCACTGATAATCCAATCATTGTTGATACGTGGAAATTGTCTCATCAATCGCAAAGTCGATCTTTTATCCCACTCTCATATCTCTTCTTCAAGAACACTAACTGAAATTAAAACGACATTCCCTTATCGTCAGCCTCGAACGTTGATTTTCGCGACATCGCTCTGCATAAGTTGACATTCAACACCAGTCACATCTTCAGCAGTCCCTTTTTATTGCTTGAGCATACTCATCAGCTGCCGTACTGCGTGACAGTTCTACCATGATATCAATACTACACCATCTTCAAAGATTTGTATCTGCATTCCTTGCGTACCTGTAAGCACAACGTTCTTAACTTACCTTGCTTTACAAGAGGTTGTGCCAACTGCTTCAGGCACTCTGCAGTGTCTTGTAAGTGACTCTAGCCAAACTCAAGAACTTTCTAGATGGATCGGAGCAATGAGTGTGTCGTTGAATCATGAATGCATGCTGACAAATGAGGGCAGGTATGTCTCAAAACATCCCCCACTGATACAGGGCGCGTTTTCCTGCAAGCTCGGATCTTTGTCCTGCATCAATGGTTGCATGGGGATTGTTGACATCGAATATCCTTATGCGTAAGGACAAGTATATTCTATTATCTTGAATTCTGGCTCATGTCTCCTAGCTCTTCATTGAGATTCCAGTAAACATGGCTCTCTAGTTTTTCTGTGTTCATGGCACGATGATTTTCTAGGCACTGCTGGATTCTTCATCACTTTGAAGCGCTCACCACCAAATAAGATACAATCAAATGTGATACATCCTCCGCATGGGTATGGTATTGCCGTTACTTTATCCGCAAAAGTGTAATCCACCCTTTCTTGGCTTGGCTTCATCCACTTCTCCAACAACAATGGACCATGGAGTTCTGTTAAGCGTACTGTAATCTCATATGAATAATTGATCGTGCATTTCATCTCGCAAGTAGGTACATTATCTGGACAAATGGATCACGCAATGCATCTAAACGCTCATCTTTACGCGCAAGCGACGTAAGTCTTTCATCTCTTTGTTTTCTGTCAATCCACGACGCATTCTTTCACCATTTGAACTGGTCATTGACAACCCTTACTCACGGTCAAAGTACTTGCTCCATTTGTAGTAGCTGCCACATCTCTGGATCATCCATTCCTCTAAGACATGTCCCCATGAATTACCGATTGATAGCACATTAAACATTAACATTCCATCTTTGCGTACAGCACGCATGAACATACATGCGTGAACAGTCATCCTGAGTGCACTTTCGATTTTATCTTTTAATCACTCTGCTAAATCGTCAGTCTTCGATTGTACGTCACTATTGATAATACATGACTGTGTATCCTAGTTCTGCGACTTTCTACCACCAATCCTCCTTTGCGTCAGGAAAATGACAGGTCTTAACGACCTGTCATTATTTTTAACATTGATTTGTGGATTATCGCCCTCTCTCTACTACCTAAAAATTCTTAATAAGTATAGGAACATGTTTAACAGCTCAGATATAATGCAATGCTCCATAGATTGCAAGCTTCTCTCTTTCTCTCTCCATTTACTGACATATAGTAGAAATGCTTTGATGATGTTGAATATCAAATGCTGTATAGATCATGAAAGATAAACAACTTAGATATGTAATTAATAAGTTATTACGTAATACAGAATAAAGATGGATACAGATACTTGATTAATAAGGCAACCAATCCACCAAAATAAGATTCCACTCATACTTTGTTAAATCAACATTTGTGACATGGCCAATAACGCACAACTCTACAAACAAGATTGCTGCAAATATGAAAATGCTGGAATACAGTGCCCACTTCATACCGCTAGCGGAATAACACCGAATGTAACACCAGTTATCGCAGCTGTATGTAAAGAATACTGCTGTACATACTCACCTTTGATAAATCGTCTCAATTGCCGCATTTTAGTAGATAGTACCAACACAACTCTGTAATTAATAATCCAATCTGGATAAATATTGCTGATTCACTAAAGAAGAAGATACGTGCTAATGTTCCTCCTGTACTAGGGAATGGAAGATAAGATACGCTACTGCAGCTGTGATTGTTAAGCCAATTCATGTGTGTAAATACTTTTTGTTATATAAGCTTTGAGGCCAGCCTCCTCGTTATATGTTCCATACAATTCTGTCTGTCAAATCCACTCATGATTAAGTCCTCCTGACAATATTATTATATGACTGATTTGACCAAAAAGTCAAACAAGATATACTACTGTCTCTACTTTTCTATGCTTTTCATTCTGGTACCAATGTACCAAGTTTTCCAACATTGCTTGACGCTCTAAAGCCGTTGTTATTTTCAAACCATTCTACGTCCATCTGGTGATTGAACCAAGTATACTGTCGCTTTTGCAAATTGACGAGAGTGTTTCTGAATTTTCTTTGACCCTTTGATGGATTTCTTCCTTCGTAGGAACCCCTCCCACTCACGATAGCCATCCCTCATCACATGCGTCCTGAAAGGAAACTCCTTGCTGTAGCAGTTCTATTATTTCTTTTTGCAAAACCGCTCTCAAACATCTTTTCTACACGCTCATTAATCGTGCATAGAGTTGTTCTCGTGGCATTGTACAGCCAATAATACGCGCATCATACAACATGCGATGTTCCCGTCTGCAATCATTTCATCTTTGACTTTTGGCTCACGCCTTGCGATTGTCAAACTTCGTAGCAGACGCTGGCGATTATTTGATGTATTTTTCACTTTGTTTAGATCTAATTCTAATAACTGCTGATAGCAGTTCTTCATTCGTATAGTTTTCTAAGTCTATATCAACACCTGCGCCACTTTCATCACTAAACCGATAATCATACAAGCATGCCTTAATGTATAGGCCAGTGCCACCACAGATAATCATCGGTTTTTCACTTTGATCATTATCCTCGTGCCTTTCGACTGAAAAAGTCCGCTACGGTATAGCTTTGTTTGGCTGTTAGATATCGATTAAAATGATGTGGTACACCATCCATTTTCCTCTGTGTTACCTTACCAGAGCCGATGTCTAAAACCTTTGATAAACCTGTATAGAATTCCACTGATGATTTCTCCATTTAACTTTTTTGCAAGTTCAATCGCAAAATCACTCTTCCCTACCGCAGTAGGGCCAACAACAACTATTACTTTCTTCATCGCAAGAATTCCTTTACTAAAGTCTTCTCATCTAAGGTAATAAATGTTGGTCTTCCATGTGGACAGTGATATGGATTGTCACACAGAGATAATTGTCGTACAACTTCCTTCATTTCATCCATTGTTAAGCCTACGATTAAAACGCGGATGGAATGATGGCAAGCCATTGTCGCAATCTTTTTCTTTTCCATGCGTGCATATTTAATATCACGATCATTCTTAAACAAATCAATCACATCATTCAAAAACTGTGTTTCATCGATATCTTTCATCCACACTGGCACGCTATGTACAACTAATGTATCTTTACCAAATGGTTCAAATACAACATGGATATCTTCTACGGCCGCATTGATTTCTTCAACACGTCTTACGAGATCATTTCCTGCATGAATTGTAATAGGTACCAAAGCAACCATCATGACAGGATCTTGATTTAACTTTGCCTTGTATTCTTCATAATGTACGCGTTCTTGTGCCGCATGTTGGTCAATGATGACGAGACCTTTTTCAGTTGCACAGAGGATAAATTTCTCATGGAGTTGACCGATGACTTCCATCGGTGGGAAGACCTGTTGTTGAGGTTTGTATTCAGGGTATTCCTGTTCAAACTGTGTTGAAACACGTTTGAGTTCAGCTTCTGTTTCCTTGATTTCTTCTTCCAAAGTTATTTCTTGTTTCTCAACTTTGACTTCTTGTACTGTGGAAACAACTGGTTGAATAACAGATTGTCTGCGCTCTTGTTCTTTGCGATACTCTGCCTCTTGAATCAAGCGGTCTGTATCAAAAGATATTGGTTGATAGTATTCTTGTCTAGCTTCACGTACTTCCGCTTCAGGCGCAAGAACCGTACCTCTTAACATATTTGCAACATTATTTTTGATAAGAGTTTCTAATTGAATCTCTTTTGATAAACGTACTTCCCATTTGGAAGGGTGTACGTTTACATCTAAAAGATGTGGGTCCATCGAAATATCTAATACACAAATTGGGTATCGACCTTTTACGATAAAGTCTTCATATCCATCTTGTACTGCTTTATATAATTTATAGGTTCGTACCATTCTACCGTTCAGGAATAGGTTCATACCTGTACGGCTTGCACGTGTGATACTTGGCTTGATGAGATAACCCTTCACAGCATAGTCAAAGTCACTAAAATCTACCGGGATGGCATTCTCTGCAGCCATTCTACCAAACACTTGGTATACAACCTCTAAAAGATTTCCCTGTCCACTTGTACGGAAGGATTCTCGATCATCACTACGCAAGATAAACGCAATCTCTGGATGAGATAAGGCAAACTTAGAAACAACATCTTGAATGAGAGATGCTTCATACGCAGCTGAACGCATATGCTTAAGACGTGCAGGTGTCTGATAAAATAAACCCTCTACTGATATTTCTGTTCCCTGATTACATGGATATGGTGTAACACTCTCTACATTGCCATAGGCAACGACAACTCTTGTCGCATCCTTACCATCTGATGTACTCAGTACCATTCTAGATACTGAAGAGATTGATGGTAGAAGCTTTCACCGACGAAATCCTAATGTATGAATCGACCACAAATCATTCTGTGATTGAATCTTTGATGTCGCATGGCGACCAAAACAGAGTTGTGCATCCTCAGTGCATCCATATCCTACAACCATTGTCGATAACACTCAATCGTTGAATACCACCTTCTGTGATATTGACCTCAATACGAGTACTACCTAGCATCGATAGCATCTCTCTACAAGTTCCTTAACGACACCCATCGGTCTTTCTACGACTTCACCAGCCGCCATCATATTCGCTGTTAATGTATCTAATTGTTTAATTTTTCCCATATTTTTTACCTGCGTATATTATACTATAATGATTTATGAAAGAGGTTATCATGCGTTTAAAAAATGAATTCCGAAAAGAAACTGTCATCCAAAAATCACGCTTTATCGCTTGTGCAACTGTCGCAAAGAGTGAAGAAGAAGCCAAAGCCTATATTGACTACATCCGTGATGAATTCCGTGATGCGACGCATGTATGTACCGCATACATCGTCGGAGAAAACGATGCCTACCAAAAATCTAATGATAATCATGAACCTGCAGGTACAGCAGGTATCCCTATCCTTGAAGCAATCCGCAAAGCCGGATTATCTGATACCGTAGTCTGTGTTGTACGATACTTTGGTGGAATTAAACTTGGAGCTGGTGGTTTAATTCGTGCATATGGTGGTGCTACCAGTGCTGTTCTACAAGAAGCATACAAAGTAATAGACGTATCTATCGCTACCTGGCATGTGAAATATCCATATGAATACATTGGTAGCGTAGAAAACTGGATACGCAATCACGCAACGGATGCTAGCTTTGATTATGATGACTATGCACATGCGTACTTTGCAAGTAACGAAGAAGACTTGCAAATGATCTTTTCTGATCTTACAAAGGGAAGTGCAGAAATAGAAAAGACAGGTTCCACTCTTTATGAAGAACCTGTCAATGAATAACTATTTCTTTACAAACATGATATTCATATCCACGTTTGTTGAGACACCATTGACACTTCCAGAATCTGTATATTGCCAGATACTGAAGTGATAACTGAAGTTTGGAGCATAAGAATAATCTGCGACCCAGAATTCATAATCATGTAAATAGTTCATCTCAAATACTGTCTCAAATAATTGAGAACTGCTGTATACCATCGCTTGGTATCCAGCATTTTTTATGTGATTCATAAATGTGACAGCCGCTTGTGTACGCTCTTGTGCAGTCGTATTTTCAATACGGTCAGTCGCATTACTTACTTCTTCTAAATCAAATACGATAGGTAACTGTAAGTTATATTTTCTTACACGCTCTAAAACAAAGTCTGCTTCAGCACGTGCTTCTTCTACAGAAACTGCCTGTGAGAAGAAATAGACACCTACATCAATTCCATTTTCGATTGCGCCTTGATATTCTCTTCAAAGTATGCATCATCCATAAGTGCTCCTGTTTCATATCCACGATATCCAACTTGAATCATCGCAAACTTCACGACGCTGTTTTTAACAGCTGCCCAATCAATTGATTTTTGGTGAGATGAAACATCAATACCAATCACAGATGTATACGTATCATCCTCATAAGATGGAAATCCATTGTTCCATGTCAAATATGACCAGTTGTATGTATGCATGTTTGGATCAGACTCAACAAGCTGCTCCTCCTGTAATAACCGTCTTGCACGATGTGCTTGTGTAAACATATTGCGGATCACCAATAGTACAAAACAGATGACCATCGCACCCGCGATGGCCCACGTTCCTTTTATTCTTTTCTTTCGACGATAATATCTCATTTATTACCACATTGGTCTAAATCCTAGAAGCGAAACTAGGCCGAAGAACTTTCCAAGCGTATGTTGAGAAACAAGAATCGTAAGAATAACTGCATACATGAACGTTATAAATGCTATCATAATGAAACGGTTCCCTTTTTTGATTGTCACAAAAATTGAACCCATACAAAATGACATGGATAGAAGGATTGCCCATACCCATAATGCTTCTAGCGTTTGGAATAAGATAAATATTCCAGCAAGTATCATAAACAATGTTGGTACAAAAATGATTCTTGCAATATCACAGTATACATCTTTCGGTGTTTGTCCTTCTGGGCGACTTAGATAACAGTACGTATAGATACTACCCACAAAGAAGATTGTTAATCCAATTCCACAGATAATACATCTTAGGATTAAAATATTTGCAAGCAAGTTTAATACTACAATAACAACTGCTGCTGAGAAAGATAATTCACCTTTCTGAAAAGGGTTTACTGCTACCCTCCATAATGTATTAAAATCTGACTTGTAGAAGTGAAATTTTGTAAATATGCTTTCTTTAACAACCTCTGGTTGCTCTTGTACCGGCTGCTTTACAACTTTTGCACCGCAATACCCGCAGAACTTACTGCTTTCAGAAATTTCTTTTCCACAGTTCTTACAAACCATCTCGTACCTCCGCAATAGGATTTTATTATAACACCATATTCATTATTCGAATTAACGACGTGTATAATTTAATAATTCTTCTAATTTTCCAGAGATAATACCACTATCTTCTAGCATGCTCTTTGTCTTAGCGTTGTAGCTAAAATAAAGTACAATGTCAGAATGTATGCCAGCTCATTTCGCGTCTGCCAGTTTCACTGCGCTATATGTCTGACGAGAGATTCCTAAATCATTAAACATAGCTCTCTTGGGAAATACCAATACAAGCAATGATACACTGGTAAAATCATCAGTTAGCATCTGTATATATTTCTTCATTCTGATGTTGATAACATCGTAACTTTTATATTTGACATCACAATTCCTCCATAATGACTATAAATAAATTATGATGTTGTTATATTATACGGTCAATGCACCGTTTCTTGAGATTTCCTAAATATTGTATGATAGGTATTCTCTAAAGTACGTTCTATCACATTATAGTTTAATGCAAAGCGTAGCTATATAGTCACTTCCTACACGGGATAATCTATGTCTTTTGTCGCACGATTCATAAAAATCTATCATAGCAAAGACCATTTTTAAGTTGTCCTCTAATCTGAGTTTCTAAAGTATGACTAAATTCATATCCATATTCTGGATTTATGGTTATCTTGCCTTCCTCTTCAAGTCTCCTTGAATTAAAAAGGTATTGAAAAACTTTAAAAGTAATTCCTCATCAGGCTTGTCCCATACAATATCAGCATCATACATGTATATCCAAGGATTCATAACCGACCATTAATAATCCACCTCTTTTTTCTAATACTGAGCGCTTCTTTATATATGTTTCCCAAATCTTCTACATATACATTTGAAACCGGATTAAAAATAATATCAAACGTTTCATTTTCAAATGGAAATGGTTTTATTATATCGCCTTTGAAACTGTGTTGATTTTTAAGCCTTCTTTAGCAACCATATCATCTCTTTGTAATTGTGATTTAGAAAATCCATTATAGTGACATCATAACCTTTACAGCGGAAACCGGTCCCTGTTGTCCACCACCACAAGCCAAACTCTAAGATCTTTTTTCCCGTTTGTCAAAACCATTCTTTTTGGAACTCCAACGGTTAATGCTAGCAGAAATTGGATTATTCCTAACTTCTTCTCAATTCTTCAAAAGTCAATGGTTCCGTATAGTCATTTTTACATTATTCCATCTATTTCTGATTTATTTTTATATAATTGTTCATTTTATAAATCTCCTGTTAATTTATATTATCTGTCACTTGTCTTTATTCTACATAGTGGTTTTCTACTTTGTGCCGTTTTTCTATCATAATGTTTCATAGTGTCAAAGGTGCTGAGGGATTTCTTTTATTTTTCAAGCAAACGACTAACTGGTTACAATTTTCCCCATCCATAAATAGTCTAAAACGAGTTTTACGACTTTAGAAGTTTCTTTATCGACTATAAAAAGAAGTGTTACCACTTCTTTTGGAAACTATCTCTTTGTTACGTCTTTTTCGCGTTAATTTTTAATAACTTATTTGTTAATTCATCAATACGACGTAGTTCAAGCTGTGCAGCTTCACGCTTGTCACGGCCTTTCCTTCTGGATATTCAAATACTCATCCAAAGTAGAAATTAACTTTTCATTTGTATGTTGTAATGTTTCGATATCAACAATACCACGTTCGCTTTCTCTTGCTGTTTCAACAGTTGCTTTGGCAATGTTTCCGCATTCTTCTTGAGAAGCCTCGTTTTGTCATGTTTGTAACTTCGCGTTGTGCTTCCATCGCTTGCTTGGAATGTGTGATACCTAAAGACAATCATAATCTGGTTCTTCCAAAGTGGAATTGTATTCGCAAGAGTACTCTGAATCTTCTCTGTCATAAGAGTATCGTTGTTTTGTACTAAACGAATCTGTGGATCATCTGGATGGAAACTTGTCTTGTTAATTCCAAGTCATAGAGTTTCTTTTCGAAACGAACACAAGCCTGTTCGAGGTCATTTGCCTTCAGCATCTTCAGGTAAACCTGTCTGCTTAGCCTTTTGCGATTAATACAGGTAATTCATTTGCACGGAACATCCTTTTAACTTTCTTACGACCAGCCATGATATACATGGTTAGTTCCTTTGATGTTTACTTACATGTCCGTGTAGAGTTCATCTAATAATGCGATGTCCTTTTAATAATTGAATCTGGTGATCCTCTAAGACACCTGCAATAATCTTTTCAACGTTAGCTTCTGCCTTGTCATAAAGCGAGCTCTGAACTCATCAATCTTTGACTTTGCCCTTTATCAAATAGGCTTGCAAAGAATCCCTTCTCTCATCAGAATCTGATGTGTCTTTTAAATTTACAACAAGATCTAGTGAGGATACCTGATTTCACCTAGTCTTTTTGTAAGCACATTCTTTAAAGCAGAGTTTGAGAAGTCAGTTACTTTCTGTGCCGCAGAACCATACTGAAGGACTGTGTTGGAATCCATAATATCAATCTTCTCTGAGAATGTATCAATTGTCTTTTTCAGCTTCTGTGAATTCAGTTGCCCCTTTCAATTGGGTCAATTGCCTTTAACTTGTCATCTCTTCAGCTTTTCTAGCTTCTAATTCAGCTAATTGCTTTTTGATTTTCTTCTTGAAGTTCATCAGGCGTTAGCGTAAGAGTGATTTCTGGCTCTGTTTGTGTCTGTGCCTGTGCCTGTGTTTGTGTTTGGTTTGTATTATTCTCGCTCATGTCATTCCCCTTCTGTCGTATAGATTTAGTATACCACGTTGTATTTTAATTTATATTCATCTCGCGCTGTCTGCGAATCAAATAAGTAATGAACTTGATAATTCCTAGCAGTGCTGCGATTGCGATAACGATTGCTAGATAGACGCGATAGCCAAAACTGATGTATTTTGGAAGAAGCTGAATAAAACTGAAATGCTTATCCTTAATCTTCTGTGCTCTGCAGTCTGGTATTGTGCTTTCATCCTCAGATACTCCATTTACTTTATCCATATCTAAGATATAGCGTGTGATTGCTTGCCATTCTTTGAGTTCAGTTCCATCCGCGTTGTATAAGATCATATCACTGAAATCTGTAATCTCATGACCAGAAGCATCGTATGTATGAATGTCTAATTGGTTGAATGTTTTCTTGCTCTACCGATGGCAACATATTTGCAATATACAAATTTGTTACTACTGAGATAGCTTATCTTTTTCTACTGGAATATAGAAACCCGTATTCGTAATGAGTTTCTGCATCGATTACATGATTTAGGATAAAAACGATAATCAGAGTAGTGATACTCGCATACCACCAAAGCAATAGCTGTCCATCCACCATCATATCTCACTACACTACGGTCTAATTCCGCAACCTTGATTAAACCAGATCCCTTCATGTATACACGAATCAGTGGATAAACTGGCAATCCATCATTTCCTTTACCAAGGTTTACCGCATTATATACTTTCCAACGGTGATATCATCCCTTCACGAGTCCAGAGCGCAATAATTCCCTAAGTGGTCAGCTGATGGTAAAATGTAGCATCCTTTGGTGGTCACTCTGCTTGCATATACATAGGGCATCCGTAATGAGGCCTGCCATTGTGTTTGCTGTGAAAGGCGGGAGTAGTCCTCATACACATCCGCAAGTGGGAAAGTTTCGTATACGATCGGATTGGTCCATTGTATATCCATACTGCTGAGTGTAATTTTCTCTTCACATCTGCTTCTTTATACTCTGAATCTTTGCGTGCTGATTGTTTGATCAACTGACTCTGCCGTGATAGGAACTCAACCGATAATCCACTTTCTCTTTTGTCTCAGCATTGCTGATATCTAATAAGCCGTAAGATACTCACCTTCAAAACTATCCTGCAGATACAATCCAGGTTTTATTCTTATGAATTGCTGGTTAATACAGTATGTGTATGACCACCGACGACTGGCATCAATACCATCTACTTTATCCGCAAGAATTTTCATCTCCTGACTTACTAGCATCTTTATTGGTGTACCACTGTGTGAAAGACAAACAATGACTTGTGCACTCTTCTTCTTTGAGTTTCGTACCATTTCTTACTATTTGCCTACGGTCAGGGAAAGTTATTGTTGCAAGTAGCTGTGAAATAGACGCTGTCTTCACCCATTACCCCAAATAAAGCAATCTTATATCCACCTCGTTCAATAATTTTATACTCTGTACCACCTCATGTTCTTGCCAGAGCTTTCTTTAGTGTGCCTGTGATTCTCTCATCCTCACCGATGTAAGGTTGGCTACAGAATTGGAGGTGTATTGCAGAGTTTCTAATCATCTTTGTATGGGAAGCAACACCATAATCGAATCACAGTGGTCTCAAGGTCGCATCACATCCCATAAGTCCTACTGGCGATAAGCCAGGTGCACTCTTTCGAACAGGCGTTATAGAATGTACTCTATTGAGAAGTCACCTGCATCTACTAATACAGTATGATCATTGCGATTTGCGCGATGGTTCCTGCTAGCGCCGCATACTCACTCAAATGGTTTCTTGGCTCTTTGTTTCTTTGAGTATTTGTCACACGACAAGAATCAATCATGATCATGTAAATCGTGTGTAAACAAAACACGTACAGTGAGAACTCTTCACTGGTCGTCTGTTCTCATCCTACATACAACTGCAGAAACGGTACTTGTTAGTACGGTTATCGCAGTTATAATTTTAATAAAAGTTTCTTCATGTTGCTACCACCTTCATGCGCATTAGGATTATATCATTTTTGTACAATGAAAAGAATGAGGAAACCCTACATCCTTTAAACATTTTTCAACAATTTGTAATTGATTACGCAAAGTTATATTCTGTCACACTGGCTTTTCGGCCTCTGCCTCTATCTCTGTAGTATTCATAGAAACTTGATACCCAGATAAGAACCAGAGATATTGTAGACATTTGTGTAGCCAAGCCTCTGTATCGTGCACAGATTATATTTAGCTACATGTTGTGAAGAACGTGCAGTGTAAGTATACAGGAACATCTGTGGTGGAATTCTCACCGGAGTCTCTCCTCAAAATTGAGACATTGGGATATTCACTGCATTGATTATGTCCCTTTTCAAACCTCGTCTGCTTCACGAACGTCGATAATGCAAGCGTTGTTTTCTACAAGTTCTCAACCTTGTACACTGGAACCTGTCTGAACTTATCATGGTAGAAGGTTTAGTCCTACAAGAGCTGTGTGGTTCACAACATCTTCTCGCTGTTGAGTAGTATGGGGTAACAGCAAAGTTCTAATCTCTTCTCAAGTCCTCAAGTGTTGCATCTCATGCTAATCATTGCCGCACTCACGTCGATTCTCTCTGTCTCACAGTGCACCTCACCAACAGCTTGTGCTCCTAAGAGATTCTTCCCGTAGGCTTTTCAAAATAAGCTTAAAGAAGAGTGGTTACCATCTGGCATTAAACCAACCTTATCTCCTGGACTGTATATCGCAAAGTCATAGTTATAACCATGTTGTTGACAATCTTCTTTCATTTAAACCAGTGTTTACACATATGGCTTAAAGAGGTGGATACAACTTGATCCGATAACACTTATTAATATGACTCTCCAACATATGGTCTGCTGCAGCCTGCCTGTCTTTTAAAGTGTGTCCGCAAGTGAAGTCTAAGTCCTATCATTTGTAAGTCTATTTAGAAACTTCGATTGCATCACCGACTGCATAAATATCAGGATAGTTTGTCTGATAGTTATAATCCACCAAGATAGCACCCGTCTTACCAGTTCAAATACCACAACTTAGCTAACTTTGTTTCTGGTGCTACACCGATTGCCATAATCACTGCTCAGCCGAAGATGTTCTCCACTAGAGAGAACCACTTCACCTCACCAACTTCTGTTACAGTCCTTCCAGATAAAGGTTGCAAACCATATCGATGATTTCCTTGAGAACCCGTGCCACCCATCAAGAGGTTTCATAACCTGTGGTAAACCTTCCACAAGATTACATTTTCTCCTCTTCAAAAGTTTTCAGCCACTTCAAGACCAATAAACCACCACCAACGACAGTTCACCTTATTCACATTCTTAGCAGCTACAAAGGCTTCAATCTTCAATATCTGCAAATCTTTACTACAAATACATTCTCACGACCGATACTCCTTGATAGAAGTTGGAAGAATCGTTAGCACCGAAAAGCTAACTTATCATAGCTCTCTGTAAAACTTTCCAGTAACAATTTCTAACAACTACTTCTTCTTGTCTGAACCAGAAACCTCAAAGCCCACACAAGCCTTTATTCCAGAATTCTTCTGATTCATCAAACCAGCTTATCGCTATTATCAACGATCCAAAGCAAAAGGAAGGCAGCAATTAGAGAACCGATACATTTTCTTCAAACATAAATAAACTCTGCTGTTTCATCGATTTTCCAGCCGCAACACATGCACCACCAAACATACCAACCTACAACTACAATCTCATACTCTCTCCTTTCTTCACGAAACACCTTTCTTTTCGAAATTGATATAACAAAAACCACATAGTGTCCATAAGATTAGACCAATGAAAGCCCTTGAAAGTTGTGCTGGAGATCCCGGAAACATTAACAGCACAATAAACCGCAGAAATCAGCGAACCAAGCACACACGCACTTTTATCAACTTTTGATTTCGCAAGAAATACTAATGAAACTAACGAACATATACGCTACCGCCGCAAGAACACTCCATATCTACGATATAGATAATACCGTCTTCCAACAAAGTCACCAAATCAAACCAATTGCACAGACAAACAGAACTGCATAAGGTTGTACACCTTTTCATTCTTGATGCTGTATCTTCCAAGATGCTTTCGGACAGACTTGCAACCAGTTTACCTACGCAACCATAAAGCCATTGATTCCACCCAATCACAGCAACTGCCAAAGCAATACGATATAAACTAATTTCCTAAGAACCACCGCATCCGCAACGGCCCACTCACATATCAGCTCAGGTGAAAATCCCAATCCCAGCTATAGTATTTAAAGCACCATAAAATGAATATACCAACAAATCACCGAAAACCTACTAATAACGTAGATTTTCAGCTTAAAAGCCTAGTCCTCGAAACCTGCAACATCAAACTCCAACACATAAGGAAAGACGTAATAATTTTGAAACTCACCAAACGAAAGTAATAGTCCACATAATTTGATGAAAGGCCTGTAAATCACTATAAACATCAAAAACTCCATACAATGACCGCCAAAAGAATATGACATTTTCACCTCTGCTAATTTTAACCCTCGAATATTGATGTAACCAAATAAGATAATGACAGCAGACATCACAAGCACATCCGTAAGATGATTCGATATCCTGAAATAGTGATAGAAAAACCATCTTCGTCCAAATATCTCACGAAGCAGCAACAACAAAGGCTCCCCTGATTCAGCGGTACCATGCTAAACAACAAAGACTTAAGGACCAACCAACCACAAAGCCATGTCCCAGCCTAGATGATTTAAAATAGGTAAATTCCCCACCATCTTCTATGATTTCAACATGATGATAGCCATTCTGTACTAACCATGATAAAACACCAATCAAAAGACCTATAAAGGTATTGATTACACCTCCTTCTTAAAAACTTTCTCTAAAACGGAAGCGTAAAGTAACCCCAGCCTAATGGCTCCAATCACTAACCCAAGAACATCAATATATCTTAATTATCCATTTATTTTATAACGAACTTTTTAGCAACGATATTTCCAACAACACCACCAGCTACCATGACAATTAAGAAAATCCATCCTGATAATGAGAAGTTTGCGATTGGAGTATATAGAGCTCCCACGTTACATCCGTTAGAAAGTCTCGAACCAAACCCATAGCAACCCACCGATTGCATAGAACAATGCCTGCTTTGATTCATCTTCCACTCTTGACTTGCAGAAAGACACAAAGTTATTTGAAGTTAACATGTAGATAAATGTACCTACGATACCTACGTTCTGTACATTAATTGGATGCTCAAAGAAAGGCATTTGGTAAGGACCCAAACGCCTGCTCCCCTTGTAAACTCAACGATAAGCTTCAACCTTAACACCAAATAACATGACAACTTATCAACCAGAATCCGTAAGAGTACTTGCCCCCAACCACCTTAGTAACACCCATTAGAAAAAAATACAGCAGAAATTACAGAACAGATGTCTTTAAGCCCAAGGAGAAAAGTATTTCATCCATCTTCACTACATGGCAAACTGGTTCCATTTCATCTAAAGACTTCTTCTTCAGCAAATAACTGTACTGTTTCGCTACCAATACCAAAGTAACCTGCTTCCTTTCTTCCTTTCAAGAGATAACTTAACTTACCAACATGATCCTACAAAGAATACCAGCTAGAATTAAAGCACCTAAGTAACCCCTGTAAACCATCAAATCCAAATAGATCTGAGAAGTATACACCATTCTTATCACCAAACTCTGACTAAAGAAATCTTGTACCCAGCTTGCTGTATTCTGAATTGGGAAGCCACAAACACAATTCAATACAGAAGAACAGTAGAGGTAACAATACCTCTGGAAATGCCGCAAACTAAGTCTCGTTAGTCACACCAGATGCACTAGCATGACGCAAACAGCCATACTGAAAGCGAAGAGAAGTCCACCTACGACTAGGGAACCTGATGAACAGGGTTTACCCAAAGGTCAAACTGGGACACGCCTGTGTTATATAATACCGCTGTACTTAACTCGCAGCGCCGATACGAAGAACATAAACATTAATGTCTCTCATTAACTTTCAGTAGAACCAATCCTTATAGGCACGTTTACACTTCCTGCAACCGCCTATAAAGCTCTCTCTAGCAAGAGCATGCAACCTAAGATACAAACCCATCGCTAATCTAAAAATACAGCATTGAGGAACTCAATCCAAACATGCCGAACATTGCAATTGCAAGCAAGAAGAAAAGCCAGCAAATTCTTTTCCTGTTTGTTTCATACTTTTAATTTCTCCTCATCCATGATAAAACTATCCCCCATTAGTGCGGAAGCCTATCATTATTTCATATTGTTTGGACATAGAAATGCGCAGAGCTATTGTAGGCTGGTACCTGTGTCTATGTTTTATTTACTATATCATCACTTTCTATTTATCTTGAAATTCATTGTTATGCTATGCAAATCTCAATTGAAGTCCATATTGTAAATCCATACAACAAAACTCCTCACTCAATTTGAACTTATTAGAAAATCCAAATCGATATAGAGGCTATTTTAGTTTGAGTGATTACTCTTCTAGATAATATGCGTATGCTCAGCATCGTCCTCAGTGGTATGAGATGCACCTTCGTATCTTGATATCGATGATTGTAGCTGCCTCTGTCGTGACTTCTGCTGGAGTCCGCAACATCTCTGTAAACCAACAAGTGTACTGTTGTATGCACCTGTTAATTCATGTGTCATAAACGCTAACTGTCCTTCTCACTGTTGTGTAGTTCTAGTCGTTATCTGCACAGAAGCCACTAAGTTTGTATATTCGACCGTCACCCCACTGGCATAAAGCATAATCTAGGATGAACCCGCAGTTGGATTAAACTTGGACTTCTGCCATCATGGTGAACAGATCACGCTAGTTGCCGCCCTAGATACCAAGTGCACCAGTTTGAGGTTACAGAGTAGATTGCTGATAGTCACCAGAAGCATCTGTACTGGTCCACTAGATACATACTGCCTGTGTAACATTAATTGTACATAAGAGGCCGTAGAAACATTCCTGTTCTTATCTGTCGCCGTGACTGCTGCTGTATATGTACCCAGCTGAGAGATATCACCATCACTGCGCAAACCGTGTAGTAACCCTTTACCGCTTTTCGGCTGGAAGGAGCTAAGCTACCATCGATCGGACCAATTACCACGAGGAAATATTAGAGAACAGGTCGTAAGAACTTCCCGCTTTAATATCCACGCTACTAGCTGCTACAGCACCCTGCAGTGTAGTTTAGTATCCACTAACATTTACACTGCTGTAAATGTCTTTAGGAACTCGTTAAACCAAACTTAGACTCTTTACCAGACAATATCAGTTTGATCGGTACGTACCAACCGCACTGGCACTCAATCTGTCCATCAATCTTTAAAAGTCACCAGTGATGTTCTTACGCAACATGCATGTACAGTCAATACGTACTCTCCATACTCAGCCGTCGTAATACCGCCCATGTTAAGCTTCCAATGAATCATATAACTTAGCTCAGGATAATAATATCTGTTTATTTCATATAATCGTTTCTGCAAACACATAACCAAGTGCTAGTGCCACCCAACATGCATATATAGCAGCCAAACCAAATCGCAAGAAACTTTTGTCGTCTTTGTAATATATATCATACGAAAATCATACACGATATAATAAATCGTCAAATTTAGCGCATAGAATACACCCATTTTCACACAAAATTACCACTAATATAAATTGTGCAAAACCATGCATGCATATTATAAGTTTAAACGCTTACATAAAATTACTTGTATATTCAACTCATTTATAATTGGCATATCATCATCAAACGTGCATGCATGTATATATATAATAAAAGTGCTTAAACTGACTATTTAGCACTTTTCATTACTACTTTTGTGTCATCTTTTAATAAATCTTCTAGTGTAGGTGAATCACTAGTCTTTGGAGGTTGAATCTTTGATTGTGAAATCGAAAGTCAGCTTTCCTATGAGTTCACTCAGCATCACTATCTGGACTAGATTACAAGTTCTTGTGGATTGGACGTAAGATCGCGTCTTCAATCATATTACGTGCTAGTCTACGTTACCAGCTTTCTCCATTGGATTAATACTCTGTACTTCATTGAAAGTACGCAGTTAGCTTTATTCCTTAAAGAGCTTCGTCGACTATGATAGCTCTTTACCCTTTCTGCCTGCAGATGCTAGCAATCTGATAGAGTTCTTCACCTGTGTAGTCCTTGAAGTTGATGATATTTGGGGAAACGGGACTTTTGCACCAGAGTTAGACCCCTAGGAATACTGACATTTCCTTCTTACATCCCGCCAAGATAAACCTAGATTAAGCTATCACGCTATCTTCCATCGCCTTTACAAGCGTAATCAATGCACTCTAATCCAAACGCATCATCTTTACCACGATGTAGCGCGTACGCTTCACTCGATAAAGAGTACTAATCACCGTACCTGCAGACTTAATGACTGACATTGTTACATGGAGCAGTCTGTCCTGGCCATACTGCGCAACTAAGTCCGACCTAGATACTTCCACAAGTTGTCCTGGTGTTAGCGCACCGATGGCCTTTCATATAACGAGAAATTAATCTCGCTATCGTTGTCCTACCGGTACCAGGATTTCCTGTAAAGACCATATGCTTTGAAAGTGTCGTAGCTCTCATGCCCTGTTCACGACGCTTTAAGGTGCATCGCAACCAAGGATTGCAGGGAAGTATTATAGGACTTCACTTCATCAAGGCGATAATCTCACTCAGCTCACGGATTTACTTCTTCAAGCTCCTCATCACTACTGTGCGTGGAGCGACTCATCTGGATATCTTGTTCCTTTAACTGTAATGACAGGAATAATCATTCTTTACCGGTCATTGGAATTTCTTCCATATTTCGGTGTGAATGGTCTAATACAGGCACTGTCCGAGGGACACATAGAAATCATAGAAGTTAGAACTGATCGATGCAAAGACTCAAACCTATTAAAGTGTTGCGCTACCCAATCTTGTACAGAATCTTCAACCTGTAACTTAATCTTTCAGATTTTCTTCGCTTTCTTACCAAGTTTGTTGTTTGAACTTGACAATGGAGCGACACCATCTCTAATCTAGTCTTTTAGCGTAACGGTATCTAAAACATGGTATCATTAAAGTCTCGCACTGAAGGCGTCTTGAACCTTTCGATACACTACCGGTTGTCATAAAGACAAGATACTTACCACCGACGCTTAAAAGCATCTACGCCATCTGTGCGAGTCCTGTCTGACTCTCTACAAGCACTCTCATTTACCAATACGTGTAACGCTTTGTTCAGTACACAACCACCTGTCGTTACTAGCGAACCAATCATAGGCCGTAAGAATGCTCAAACCCATTTTCAAAAGTTCTCAAAGCAGATAACAGAGCATTAACACCTGAGACTGCATACAGGTCCTGTAAGAAAGTATCGTCTGCCCTGAGGATGTATAACGACCTCCATATCAATGCGTATATACTTCATCACTGATACACATTGACGGTTCGTACAAAGAACGCGCCATCTGTGTAACAGCCTACTGTCTACCAGAACCCACTGGCAACGAGACAAGAAATGACATTCTTTGCCTTCCCGCTCTCACCCATCAAGCATGGTCTTCTAAAACGCATCTACCATCTGTTGATTGCGTCTTTTGACCCATTACTTTTGGAGATGATGACGTTATAGATATCATCAAACTAACTTTCTGTGAGTTAAATTCCTTCAATCATACAGGTTTTCGTTCTAACTTCGCTTAAACCATAATCACGCTTTTAGAGTCTCTTTTCTAAAACATCCATACTCATTGCAGAGATATCTAATGGTTCATCTTTCTCTCCTGTAATGCCGCATGCATATATCTTCTAGATCCTTCTTGCTGTTTACGCGCAAGATTGCATTCAATTCCCGCATTGCTTGAGTCTGGTTGTTTGTAGAATATTTCAAATTCTGGCTTTAGTTTCTCGTTACCATCTATGCTTAAATGTAATTTTGCTCCGATGCATCTGTGGATCTCATAAGCACGTTTTCTTTGCCCAAGACCCTCATTCCAAAGTCTTTCTTTTTCCTCTGTTCTACGATCCTTCTCGACATTACTTCGTCTCCCTTTGTTTCCAACTTCAAATCATTCCATCACTTTGTTAGCCATCCTTCTTTAATACAGCATTTAATGTATGCTATATCAGCAGACAGATTAATGAAAGTCCCGGTCTGTGTAACCTGCAAATCATATTCTTCATCGCATCGTTAATTAATACGACTGTCTTTCCCAAGCTTCTCTTTTGTTTCATCGTAGTTTGTCTGTCTGTGCTGTCTGGAAGAGCGTCATACTGTTTTAAAATACGCACAAGGATTGCAGTATAATAATCACCATAACTTTCTTTGAGCTTTCCTTTTGATGCAGAAAGTTGTTTTCACTTTCTGCGCTTTGTTTTAAGAGGCACATGTTTCAAAACACCATTTGAAATTTTCATCTGGGATTGCATCATTTCAAATGCGCTAATCTGATCATTATGCTCAGTCACGAAGATGGCTGTTCAACTTTTACTTTCCTTCCTTCTTCACATTTGTTGCGTAGCTCTGAGGCATCAATCACATCAGTGTTTCTGGTAATCATCAGCCTCGCTTAGAAACTTCTTTGAAATCTGTTCATAGGATTCTGGATGTTTGCCTTTAAACTACATTTCAAAACCACCACCAAAGATACCATTGCGATATACATCATCTAAATTAGAGAGTGACTTTAGATCACCCATTACGTAAGCACGTAGTTCAACACCTGTACTAACGTTTAACGCAGTATGTGTTCTAAAACCACTTACGGTAAGAAATATGTTATTCTTTCGCTCATCTGTGATGCGGAAATATTTTGAAGCACGATTTCCAAAGAGCATAGTATGTAGATGGTTAGAATATCAGCGATATGGGTCTGAACTTTTGCTCGTTTCTCTTTGAGCATTTACCGCGCCATTACAATCGCAACATACGATACCAATAATAATTAACATAGGTATAAACGTTCTCCTCCAAGAAAAATATTATTAGAAGAATATCCAAATCCTCAAAATCAGAGTTCTTTCTTGTTTTCTATTTTTATAACCTCTCACTTCAGTGAATTATAGCATAATACTACGATATATATATCTTCAATTGTATCTATACACGCATTTTAATATTTACGTGATAGGTCGAAATAATGCTAGTGCTGAATTTCAAGAAAATCGAGGTTATATGATACAAATTCGCTAAACTTTATCATCCCTCATGGTTCGTAAAATCGGCTTATTTACCTCTGCGGTGGATACGCAAATGATTCCAACTGATTCAAAAAGAGGTTGTCGATAAACACCACTGGGTAACAGCTGAGGATGTATTAAATCTTTATAATTAGCTCAATGCACCAGGCGCAATCGCAGTCAACTTATCCACATTTATCGGTAATAAGATTACGCTTTCCTCGGTGCTTTTAATAGCGACACACTGTGTCATTACACCATCTATTATTATCATTAGTATTATCGAACCTTCTTATCGAACTTTTTTCCTGATGAAACATGACTTTGCCGGTATCTCAGATTGCGGCTGTACATAATGTTTGGGGCTGTGAAGAACTTATTTTAAGACAAGCATTGCAGATATTCCTAGCTTAATCATCTGCCTTGTGGCATTCTTACCAGCATACTTTACAAATATTCAACTGTACTTTGTAATACTAGCTGCTGTATCAGTACGTATTCTATACTTAAAAATAAAGATTCACCTCAAATAATTGATCTTTTCACAACAATATCAAGATTGTTGTATGATGTGAATTTTCATAACTAACTGATCGTAAAATAATCTAGTAGGAGAGGAATTTCTAGACATGATAGATAAGAAAAACTTTTAGCCCCTTTTGGGTGATAAATCAAAAATATATATTCTATGCAGTTGGACCTGATGATTAGTGGGTTTTCTGTTAACCTCGCAATTACTGCATCCATCTGCTATGCCATCTCAGTATGCAGCATTCGCATCCTCTGCCAGTGCAGCACAAGGCTTTATCCTTCCAGCGAGTATTGTCGTCATTGCGATGGCAAATTGTCATGTCACTGAATGATTGGTGACCTAAAGGATACGTTTAGGCAGAAAATGTAAAGAAGGATCTACGTCAGAAAATCTATGACAAGATTATCAAGTTGGGTGTTCGTACAACTGACAACATGAGTATGGTCACGCTTTAAACCCAGTTATCCATGGAAAGGTAAGGACAGTTAGACCTATACTACCTGGTGTCAAGATTCCGCAAATTCTTCATTACGCGACGACTTGCACCTATTATCTTGCTCGTAGTTACTGTACGTATCAATTGGCGTGTGCGTGCATTCGTAGTGCTTGCATGTTCCGCTGATTTCCAATGTCAATTATTGTAGTATTCTCGTTACGCAAAGAAAATCTTTGCGAAGTACTGTAGGAGGACATCCATGGGAGATAGTTTCTTAGATAGTGTACAGGTCTAAAAGAACTAGATTTTCCAAGCTGATGCAAAAGACAAAATATCAAGATGAACGAAACAAGCGAAGAGTCTCCGTAAGATTACGATGAAAGTATTAAGTTATGCAGCTGGCATAGTAGAACAATTATGTGACATGGCTGCTCATGCGAGGTGCGTGTTCTTGGCATTGCCTTAACAATTCATGCCAGTTGCTACAATGGAAATCTCATCTGCCTACTCTGCAGCATTGTTCTTAATTCTCTGTAGCAGTAGACTCTTTCTCACCACTACGTGCATTTGGTTCTGCCTTCCATATTGCACGAATGGTAAGTGCAGGTAATAAGATCTCTATCCTTGCTTGCCCAAATCCAGATCTCTGTATGGGGTAACGAAACAGTAGACAGTACAGAAACTACGCAGAAGATGTCACCTTCTCTTTATGATGGAACTCAAGATGTATTGGAAACATGCATCCATGATCTTATGGCTCAACGTATGTGCGCAATTGTAGGTGAACCTGGTTCAGGCAAGCTCCAGCAGTTGTAAATTTATATTGTTAGTGCATATCATCCTCACCAAGGTTCTATTCTTGTTGGTGATAAACCTCTGAGACATTAAGTAGAGTAACTCACTACTCACATTTCAGCTGTAAAGTTATAACACCTATCTCTAATGAGACAATCCAGTCAAAACTTTATGCTCGCAAAGCGGATGTAACAGAAGATGAAATTGCTCGCTCTTGTAAGAAAGTAACCTCATACGATTTTATTATCGATAACGGTGGCCTCGAGTAAAGTTATTACAGAAGATGCCGCAAACATCTCTGCGGACAGAAACAACGACTATCACTTGCAATCAATCTAGTCGCAAACAAAGATATCGATCTTCGATGAAGCCAAGGCAACATTGATATCGAAAAGTGAAAGCAAATCATCATGAATAACATTAAAGAACTCTCTAAAGTGAAAATCCGTGGTTGTTATTTTCACATCGTTTAGCAAATATCATTGCGGCTGATACCATCTACTACATTGAAGATGGCGAAGTAAAAGAACATGGTACACATAATGAACTCATGAACATGCATGAAGGTTATGCAAAACTATATACAACACAAAAGAAACTAGAAGAAGGCTATACGGAGGTGGTCGCATGACAAACGAAAAATATGTCCGCCGTAGTGGCGCTGTAATTATGGCAAGTCTTATTACCTTACTAGGTTCACTAGCATATATCATGATTCTGCCGTACAAACGGTTCTGTAGGTCTTCATTGTTGCGATGGGTGTAACTCTTATGGGTGCGGTTGGCATTGCCAAATCACTTGGGGAAGCAATTCCTCTCTCATATGGTGCGATCATTGCCCTAACAATCGGCTTTGGTGTATTACGTGGTTTCTTACGCTACCTAGAACAATATAGCAACCACCACATCGCATTGCAAGCTACTCGCTGTATTACGTGACAAGATTTTCCGTGCATTGCGTATTCTTTGCCCTGCAAAACTTGAAAGTAAACAAAAAGGTGCAATCATCTCAATGATTACAGCCGATATTGAAACATTAGAAGTATTCTACGCACATACGATTTCTCCAATTTGTATTGCGATTATCGTATCAACCTGTGTAACTTTATTTGTTGGATTTACAGTAAACTGGTATCTCGCATTGATTGCATTACTTGGATATCTAACAATAGGTATTATTAGTGCCAATGATTTCTTCCAGTCGATTAGCAGGAATCGGGTACGCTATCGTGCAGAATTTTCATCCTTTAACGCTTACTTCTTAGATAGTATTAAGGGTATTAAGGATATCGTGCTTATGCATGCACAAGATCAGCGTAAAGATGAAGTAAACAAACGTTCTGATTCACTTCTTCTTGAAACAAAGAAGATGAAGCACGATACAGCAAAAGCAACTGCAGAAACAGAACTAAGCGTTTCTTGATCTTCATCATCCTTACACTCATTGTAGGTATTATCCTAGTCGCAAATAACAGTCTAACAATCGGTAAGATGTTAATCGGTGTAACAGCAGTATTTGGATCTTTTGGTCCAGTTATTGCTATCTCTGCACTACCAGGCAACTTAACACAGACATTTGCATCTGGTGACCGTGTTCTAAACTTACTATCAGAAAAGCCAGCAGTAACACCAATTACAGAAGGTGAAGATTTTACATTTGAAAACTTAGAAGTAAATCACTTATCCTTCTCTTACGATGGACAAACACAGGTACTGAAAGATATCTCTATGCATGCAAAGACTGGTGAGATTGTTGGTATTGTTGGTGAGTCTGGTTGTGGTAAATCAACATTCCTAAAACTATTACTTCGATTCTGGCAAAAGGAAACAGGAGACATCCTCTACAACGGCATTGATATTAATGAAATTAATACAGATAGTTTATTATCAAATGCCACAATGGTAAGCCAAACAACATATCTCTTTGATGACACTGTTGAAGAAAATCTTCGAATCGCTAAACCAGAAGCTACGATAGAGGCAATTCAAAATGCATGTCGCATGGCATCTGTTCATGACTTTATCATGACACTACCGGATGGCTACCAAAGTAAAGTTGGAACACTTGGAGATAATCTTTCTGCAGGTGAAAAACAACGTATCGGTCTAGCCCGTGCATTCCTACGTGGAAGTAAGTTAATCCTATTAGATGAGCCTACAAGTAACGTAGATAGTATCAACGAAGGCATTATTCTTAAATCTTTAAAGCAACAAAAACACGATAAATGCATTATCTTGGTATCACATCGTGAATCAACAATGGCAATTGCGGACCGCATCTATCGTGCATCAGAAGGTGTCATGCATGAACAAAATTGAAGAAAAACGTCAACGTGAGATTTCTATCGTCACAAAGATGATTGAAGTCTATTGTAGAAAGAGACACGGTACAAAAAGATGGTCTTTGTCCTGAATGCCGGAATTGCTTGATTACGCTACCTTTCGCAAGAATCATTGTCCCTTTATGGAGACAAAAACATTCTGCGCAAATTGCCGTGTTCACTGCTACAAACCAGATATGAAAGAAAAGATAAAAAACGCGATGCGCTTTAGCGGACCAAGAATGTTGTTGTATTATCCACTCGCAACGATTCGACATCTCATTGAAAGCATCAAAGAGAAAAGAAAACTGGAGAAACAGAAATGAATTCAAAAAGATATTTTGGATAGCACTAGAAGTATCAGCCTTGGAGTTGGTGTTATAGGAGCATTTCATTCCACTACTCACCATCTTTTCCCATTCTTACTACTCGCAGCATATAGCTACAGTAAGAGTTCTGAAAGACTGCACAACTGGTTTATCAACACAAAGATATACAAAGATAACTTAGAGAGTCATCTTAGTGGTAAAGGTATGACAAAAGCCGCTAAAATTCGCGTGATGTGTACAGTTACTGTATTTATGTTATTCGAGTTTATTATGATGATTCAGTAAGGCATTGTATATTCCACGTAATTCTTGAGGGTTGTATGGTAGGTCATATGATTTACTTCATCTGGGGTGTCACCTCGAGTAGATGATTCTGCAGAAGAATAGTTTTACAACAAAATTTGTCGTGATAAGATACCAGTGAGGTAATTATCATGGCAAATTTTTTATTGTTGTGCTGGGAATTCTTTAAAACAGGTTTATTCTCCATTGGTGGTGGACTTGCAACAATCCCCTTCTTACAAGAGATGTCCTTAAAAGTATGGATGGTTTAGTCTCAACAGACTTAACGACCATGGTCGCTATCAGTGAATCAACACCCGCCCAATGGGTGTCAATATGGCAACCTCCATGTGGAATCACGTATACGGTTTCTTCGGTGGTATCGCTACGACTCTCATCTGTTACAGCACCAGCATTTCTATCTATTATTCTGATCGCAACAGCACTCCAAAAATTTGAAGATTCTGTGATTGTACAAAATGCATTTATGGGCTTAAGACCTGCAGTAGTCGGTTTAATCACATCTGCAGTCATAGGTATCTATTTACTAGCATTATTTGATGTTACAGCATTCCAAACAACAAAATCTCTTTTCAGTTTATTTAAATGGAAGCCTATTATCATATTTGCATGCATGTTAACTGTTTATCACTTTAAACCGGAAGACACATCCAATACTATTTATTCTCGTAGCTGCAGTTATTGGAGTTTTGTTAAAACTATAATTTTATATATCAAAGCAAGTATCTCCCAAACAGGAAATACTTACTTTTTCACATTTATAATGTGCATATGAAAATATGTCTCTATTGAATGTCTTCTACCGTACGTACTTCATAGATTCCATCACAATATAATCCGTCAAATTGATGAGCTCCTTTTTAATGTATAAAATAAGTAATTAATTGCATCCACTTTATAACAAATTGATAGAAATAGATTGTAATAACAATATCTGAAGATGGAATAAATTGTATTTGGCTTAAGTTATGTGATATTGGAAGTATCGTATTAAAACCAATAATACGTTGCAATATATTTTTCATCTGTATGTTGTCATTTTTCAACACTTGAATAACTTGCAAGATTTGCAAATTCAACGTATTGATCTTTTAAAAACTTTTATAATTTGCATCAATCTTAATAGGAGATAAAAATCACTTTCACTAATGGATATAGAACAATCATCAATTATATAATATCACCTCTTTTTAATGATAACTCATCGATTAATCGGATTGCATTCCAAATCATAAAAACTGTGATGTATCAGAAGATACTAAATCATTCTGATTAATTTCATGTAGGTCGGACAATTTGTATGCATATCCAGATTTGTACTTCAACTTGTGTTACTTCATTACTCGAAGTTACTTCCTGACTTACTTGTCTTCGAGTAGAACAACCTCACTAACACACACGAAAATAAATGTAATTATTATTATCGGAATCGTCTTTTCATAGTCACCTCCAAATGATTCTTCATTTACTGACAAATCCGTAAAGTCCCTATGATTTTATCTGTAATTACATTATAGCACTACCTCCATAATAAAACCCCGGGACAAATGCCCAGTGAAAAGATGGGGAAAACCACAACATATTGTTACTGTTATTTGCTAGCTTTTGCGCTTGCTTCTGCAATCTGCTTTTCAATCTCTGCAATCATCTTGATATCTTCTTCAAGTGTCTTTAATTCTTCCTCAGAGAAAGATGCCTTGTTTGCTTCAACTTGTTTCTTTAATACTTCGTCATATGGTATGCTCTGTGTTTGCTCAATCTGATCCTTGGACATTGTTGCGAATACCTTATTCCAAATATCTTGATGCTTGCCGAAGATTTCGCTTTCCTTTGCATAAAGATCTGTTAATTCATCATTTGCTCCTGCAGACTCGTCCTTCGTTACTGTTGTTGTAACACCACTTCGGATTTCACTTCTTCAATCATCTTGATGATTTCTCTTGTTTCTTTTTCATCTTCTAAGTTACCAACGATTGGATCACCAACGAGGTTACCATTCTTATCAACCATAACTGTTGTAGGGAAGCTGAAGATCTTAGCTAGGTAAGCCTTCGCATCATCACCACCATTGATGACGATGTTTCTGTATGTAGCACCCTGCTTAGATAGGATATCCTTTGCATCCTTTAGTGTTGCTTCATCAGCAGCTTCAACGTTTACACCAATTAATTCTGCACCATGTTCCTTTAACTTATTAAACTTTTCAAGTGCTGCATTTCATTTACATACGCTGCACAACCATTGAACCAGAAGTTAACAAGTGTTACTTCATTCTTGCTGAATAAGGATTCATCAACATCCTTACCATCAAAGTCCTTACCCTTAAACTTAGGGAACATTTGCGCATCAGCTGTTTCTGCTAGAAGCTTGTTGTTGGTGTTGTCTTCTTTCTTGTTGTTGCATGCTGCTAATGTAACTGCCATAACTGCAGCTACACCAACTAGGGTAAATCTCTTGAACAAATTCATTTTTCTTTTTCCTCTTTTCTGTTTTTATGCCTTTGTAAATTCTTATTTGCTACTTTTTGATTCTTAGCTTTCACTCTTTTTCTTCATTGCTAAGTAAGTACTGATTGCCTTGGTTGACATGCAGTAATGCATTCTCCACAACGAATACATTCTCCATGTCACCAGTATTCTTTGTAATATCGACATCCATCTTACAAACTTTTTGCACACTTACCACAGGATACACACTTGTTCTTATCAACGTTATAGTTGAAGATTGCAAATCTTGTTGAATAATGCATAGAATGCGCCGAGTGGACAAATCCATTTACAGAATGGACGATATACAAATATAGATAAAGTTGTAATCGTAATGAGAATTGTAAACTTCAATTAAATAATGCGCCTAATGTTGCCGAATATTTTTATCTCACGATAGAGAGTGGAATACCACCTTCCAAGATACCTTGTGGACAAATATATTTGCAGAAGTAAGGTAATGCAATACCCTGCCTTATTCGTCATAATAATTGGAAGTAATATTACTGCTACAGCGAGAAATTTCAATAAACTTTGTATATGTTAAGAATCTTAAATTCTTCGTACTAAACTTTGTTGGAATCTTATGTAATAAATCTTGATACCAACCAAATGGGCACATAAATCCACAGATTAATCTTCCGATCAACACACCAAATAAAAATTAGAATTTCCACTGATGTAATATGAGAAGTTATACTTTTGATGAACCTACAACTGCTTGGAAGGAACCTACTGGGCACGCTCCTGTAGCAGCCAGGGCATGAATAACAGTTTAAGCCCTGCACATACCTGCTTAAGTTTTTCCATTATAGAGAACACCCTTGAAAAAGTTAGGTATATGCATGTTTGTTAAGAATGTCGCAAACATCTGAATTGTATTACGTCTCTTCAGGAATCTTAGAAAACGCTCTTGATTTAGCTGATGTCATACCTATCCAATTCCTACACACTCTCAGGCAAAGACGAATTGCTTTACCGAATACACTTTCTACTTCCACGAGAAGCACCAATCAGAATAAACACAACTGATAATACAACTAAGAATGCCTGTGTTGCGATTCTTATTTGTGTTGGATATTTATTAATAAAATCCATTGATACGTCCTCCTTAACACTCAATTTCTTTCTGACGTGAAAAATATAACAAAGCAGATATAAAATTTGTGTTAAGAAATTTAACATTTTATTTTTACTATTTTATACAGATTCATGCGTATAAATGCATCTATATGGTTTATGGGTTGCTTGTCTTGTTTCAAGACGGATGTGCTATACTGAGTTAAGATATACTCAGTTTCTGACAATTTCGTAATAGTATGAAAGGAACATTTTGCATATGAGAATATTAGTGGTTGAAGATGAAGTCACCCTTTGTGAAACAATCGCAAAGGGTTTACGTCTTGATGGATATGAAGTAGATACATGTTTTGATGGTGGTACTGCTTGGAATATGGCTATAGCTGAAAGTTATGACTTGATCATTCTAGATTTAAACTACCTGTTATGGATGGTGTGAAGTACTTCGTAATATTCGTAAAGAGGATTCTGAAACAGCTGTACTGATTCTATCTGCACGTGGACACCTACAAGATAAGATTGATGGTCTTGATAGCGGTGCGAATGACTACCTTTGCAAGCCATTCCACTTTGAAGAGTTAGAAGCTCGTGTTCGTAGTCTGACTAGACGTCGTACCGTACAAAATAATGTCGTTCTTTCTTGTGGAGAACTATCTTTAGATACAAAGAGTCGTACCGTGATGGCTAGAGGTGAAAAACTTCCCCTTACGCGAAAAGAGTTAGGACTATTGGAATACTTATTACTACATCAAGAACGTCCAGTCCCACAAGAAGAACTCATCCAAAGACGTTTGGGATAGTAGTGTTGATAGTTTTAGCAACTCAATCCGCGTACATATTTCTGCTTTACGTAAGAAGTTACGTGCAGCGCTTGGGTATGACCCTATCGCAAATCGTATTGGACAAGGTATGTAATTGGGGGACAACAGGATGAATAGACGCCGTTCTCTGCAGTGGAAACTAACCGTCATTACGCCATTATCGTTATCTTATCTTGCCTTGCGATTAGCTATGCCATCAGTAAGTCGGCAATCTCCTCTATGACTAAGATTTCCGATTCTGCAGTTGCGATTTTACCATCCACCGACCCTACAACGAGTGAAGAAGGTGAAGTTGTTCAAGTGCAGATTTCTTCAAAAGATCCTCATTTCGGATATGGTCAAAGAAATACAAACAGACTCTTGGAAGAGTAGCTTACTTATTACAATTATCATCACAGTCGCAAGTAGTTCTATGATGTACTTCTTTATCGGTTATGCTTTAACACCTCTAAAAAATCTTAGTGAGCAAATTGAAGATATTCAAGCAAAGAACTTGAAGCATCTTGTTGTAGCAGATCATAGTTCAATTGAAATTGAACAACTAACAAATGCCTTCAATGAGATGCTAGAGCGTTTAAGTAATACCTTTAGGGCACAAAGACAATTCTCTGCTAACGCTGCACATGAGTTACGTACCCCTCTTGCAGTAATGCGTACAAAATTAGAAGTTTTTGAGAAAAACAAAAAGCCAAGTGACACTGACTATCAAGAAACAGTCAATATGATTCGTATGCAAACATCGCGCTTGTCACACGTCATTGATATTCTCCTTGAGATGACAGATTTACAATCCGCCCAAAAACAAGACCACATCTCCCTAGCAGACATGGCAGAAGAAGTAATTTGTGATTTGACGGCAGTTGCAGAAAAAAAGAATATTACAATCTCTCAAAATCCAGGGACTGCCGAAATCATTGGTAATGATACCCTTGTCTATCGTGCAATCTACAATCTTGTAGAAAATGCCATCAAATATAACAATCCCGGTGGAAAAGTAACTGTATCCATCAAGGAAGATACTGAATATGCTAACGTAATCATTCGTGATAATGGTCCCGGTATTGCGCAAGAAGATTGGCAACATATCTTTGAACCATTCTTTAGAATTGATAAATCACGGAGTCGTGATATGGGTGGTGCCGGTCTTGGACTAGCCCTTGTAAAAGAGATTGCTCGTCAACATGGTGGCGATGTATATGTTGTACAAAGTTCAAAGAATGGAACAGAAATTGTACTGAAACTACGTCGAAAGTAACAAATAGTCGCTTTATTGGCGACTTTTTCATTTTTCTGCCCTGTTGAGCGTATATGCAGGGCAGTAGAAGAATGGTATAATAAAGGTTATGAAAACTGGATTATTTATTACATTTGAAGGACCTGATGGAAGCGGCAAGACAACCGTAAGTACTGCCGTTACAAAGATGCTAGAAGCAGATGGTTATCAGGTACGTTATACAAGAGAACCAGGTGGTTCCAATATTGCTGAACAGATTCGTCAAGTTATCTTAGATCCTAAGAATACAGAGATGGACGCTAGAACAGAAGCTTTACTCTATGCCGCAAGCAGAAGACAACACCTTGTGGATAAGGTTTTACCTGTCCTTGAACAAGGTGTACATGTCATCAGTGACCGCTTTGTGGATAGTTCCCTCGCATATCAAGGCTGTGGTCGTGAGATTGGCATGGATGAAGTTTATGAAATCAACCAATTTGCGATTGAAAACCATATGCCTGATAAGACAATCTTCCTACAGATTGATGCGGAAACAGGTTTAAAGCGTATCCGTAGAGGAAGAGAAGTATTAGATCGACTCGATCAAGAAAGTGTCGAATTCCACGAGCATGTTCATGAAGGTTATCAAAAGGTTATCGATAAGTACGCTGACCGTATGATTATCGTGGATGCGACTGCAGATGTCGACACGGTGATTCAAAAGTCCTATGAAATCGTGAAAGGATTATTAGATGCGCAAGGATGAGTTACAGCAACAACAACCTCTGTTTTATCATGCATTAGAAAATGCATGTATGAATCATAGAGTTGCGAATGCTTATCTTTTATCTGGTCCTCATGGAACCCTAAAACATGAAGCTGCTCTTTTATTCGCAAAGAGTATCTTTTGTAAGCGGCATCAAGGAATTGCTTGTGAAGAATGCAATACATGTCGTCGTGTAGAAGATGGCCTATATGCAGACATGGTTTTATTAGATGGTTCAAAGAGTGCAATCTCCAAAGATGATGTAGACGCAATCCAAGAGAAATTCTCTAAGACTGCATTAGAAGATGGTGATGGCTCTCGTGTATACATTCTAGAAAACGTAGAGAACGCAAGTATCTCTGCGCAAAACAGTATGTTGAAGTTTTTGGAAGAGCCTTCATCTGGTGTTGTCGCAATTCTTACAACCGACAATATCGACCGCATCTTACCAACCATCGTTTCACGCTGTACGTTAATCCCCTTCTCTCCACTTTCCGAAGAGTATCTACTTTCCAAAGCGAAAGAAGTTGGCGTACAAGATGTAGATGCTTACTTTATCTCTCATCTTGTAAAAGATATCAACCAAATGAAGGAATTTGCGGATAGTTCTATCTTTGAAACCTGCAAGATGATGTTTAAACAATACTTCAATCTTGAAGGAAGTCGCGAAGAACTATTAGTAGATTACGATATCTCCTACCGTTCAAGCGAAAAAGACAGCGCAAAAGCTAAGAAAGAAAATATTCTATACTCAATGGCTTCTTCGATTTGATGTCATTATTTGACACGATATTGTATATGCAAGCATATTGAAGGACCACATTGGTACAAAGAATTATTACAACAAGAATTACACAAACAAAAAGATTATGGAGAATTGATCATTATCTTACAAGAACAGAAAGATAAGATTAATCGATTTATTGATTTAAATCTATTAATGGATCAAACCTTCTATAGATTGGAGGAATTCAACCATGAACATGGAATGTGAACACGGTTCATGCGGTTGTCATATGCACCAAGAACAGGAACAACCGACAGTGAAATATGACTATTCCGTCGCTGTACGATTTAAGAATGCTACAAAACCGTATTCTTTTGGCTGCGATACTGCAGATATCAAAAAAGGAAGCTGGGTTGTTGTAGAAACAGCACAAGGAATTGAAATGGGTGAGGTAGATGCAGATGCTTTATGTATTGAAAGATACAATCTACATATGCCAACAAAACCAATTATTCGTCTCGCTACAGAAAAAGACCAAAAGATGTACGCCGAAAATGCCATTGCGGAAAGTGAAGCGTATCGTATCTGTAACGAAGAAATTCAAAGTTTAAATCTCGATATGAATCTAATGAGGTGCAATATACACTTGATCGCTCAAAGGTTCTATTTGTATATCTCGCTGATCAACGTGTCGATTTCCGCGAACTTTTAAAGGTTCTAGGAACACGTCTACACTGCCGTATTGAATTACGTCAAATTGGCGAACGTGATAAGGCAAAGATGGTCGGTGGTATCGGTATGTGTGGTATGGAAACATGTTGCAGCCGATTCAAGAATCACTTTGATGTCATTTCTATTAATATGGCTAAGACTCAACAGCTTGCCCTAAACGTAGAGAAACTCTCTGGTATGTGCGGTAAGCTAATGTGCTGCTTAAAGTATGAGGAAGATGACTATAAGGAACTAACAGCTGGACTGCCTAAGATGGGTTCTCAAGTTGAATATGACGGTATGATTTATCGTCTTACAAACATGAATGTCATGAAACAGGAAGCGAAGCTAGAAAATCGTGAACAAGTGCTCTTTATTTCCCTGGAAAACTTACGCGAGAAAGCTATCCCACGTAAGGGCTTTGTTCAACAGAACAACAACCAGAAGAGTGATAAACCAGTACATCGTACAACTGTTCATGAAGGCGTAGCTGCACCAGTGAATAAAGATAAAGCTGTACATGTATCCACAGACTTACCAGACAGTTAAGGTAGAGTCATCCAAACCACAAAACAACCGTCCAAATAACAACAATAAGAAACCACACAAAAATCATTCCAACAAGCAGAATCAGCCACGTCCAAATGTGGAAAAGAATACTGCTGAACGTAAGAATGTGACTGTGCGTACATTTGGACGCAAGCAAAAAGATGAGGGCGATAACGCATGAACCGCCAAAAATCCTTCGAAAATGAAAAAACCAACACTCTATTTAGTACCTACTCCAATTGGAAAATCTCAATGAGATGACTCCACGTGCTATCGACATCTTAAATAGCGTCGATGTAATCGCATGTGAAGATACCCGTAATAGTGGGCAGTTACTAAAGCATTTTGGTATTTCAAAACGATTGATTGCTTATCAGAACTTTAATGAAGCGTCCAGCACAAAAGGCATTATCAACCTATTATCACAAAGGAAATAACGTTGCCTTTAATCTCTGATGTCGGATATCCATTAATTAACGATCCAGGGACAACGAGTTGTCAGTGAAGTGACAGCGCTTGGATATAACGTTGTGCCAATTTCAGGCTGTAGTGCTTTTCGAAATGCACTCGTTGCCTCAGGCTTAATTGCACAACCATTTTATCTTCATTGGTTTCTACCACCATCCACACATGATTGTGTTAAGAAACTACGCCTGTACCAATCCTATCCAATGACACTGATTATGTATGAAGCACCACATCGCATTGAGAAGATGCTACAAAGTTGCTTAGATGTATTAGGTGATCGTCATATCTGTATCGCTCGTGAATTAACAAAAGTACATGAAGAGTTTATCCGTGGTACAATTTCCGAGATACTACCGATTGCCTCAGAATTAAAAAGGTGAAATAGTTGTTGTGATTGAAGGCAATCAAGATGACTCAGAAAAAGATATCGATATGGGGCAGATTCTCAATATGGTAAATACTTCTATTGAAAGCGGAATGTCCACAAGTGCCGCAATCAAAGAAGTTGCTAAACAGACAGGTATCTCAAAAAATCAGATCTATGATTTAGTTCATGGAAAAACTGATCAGAAAGGTGTGTGTTAACGAATGTTAAATCAATACGGACAATTAACCTTAGAACAAACACTGTTCTATCTTGCGATTGCGATTTTACCTGCAATCTTCTTCATGATTTATATCTATCGCAATGATGATAAAGAAAAAGAACCACCACTCTTATTACTAAAGTGTATTATTGGTGGTCTACTCTCTGTACCAATCGCAATCATATTAGAGATGATTTCCGAACAGGTTGTCTATTATCTTTTTGGAAAATGTAGTAACTGCTACACAAGTCAATTACGGTATCCCTAACCGCAATCTTTTTGTTGGACTCTATCGAAGAAGGCGCAAAGTTCTTCTTCCTCTATCGATTCACATGGAAAGACAAAGCATTCAATTATCGCTTTGATGGTATTGTATACGCTGTATTTGTATCACTTGGATTTGCGGCATTAGAAAACGTCTTCTATGTATTTAATTATGGAACAGGTGTTGCTTTACAGCGTGCACTTCTCACAATTCCAGGACACATGAGTTTTGCGGTATATATGGGCTTATACTACGGTCACGCTAAAGTATCTGAAGCTGTCAATAACCCAGACGCAAAGGCACTCAATCTAAAAGCATCATATGCATTTGCGGTATTACTGCATACAATCTTTGACGCAACTCTGATGGTAGAATCCGATATTGGACTAATCTTCTTCTTTATCTTCGTTGCAATCCTAGATATTGTCGTATACCGCACGATTCGCTTAGAGTCCAAGAATGATATTCCTATTGTTCCACCAACAGAAGAGGATATCTACGCAGAGACAAAATTATCACATCCTTCACCAATCGTTGAAATTACAGACAATGTAAGTGAACGTGAAAAAATGTAATGTTTGTTGTATGATAAGGTTAACGATATTAATAAGAGGAGTAATTTATGTTAAGTGATCCAACAATTGTCAAATTGATTATCATGGGCCTAGTAGGTACTAACGTTGTTCTACTTCTAGCCGTTATCTATTTGGCATTTAAGAAAAATACATATTATGTAGATGCGGATGGAAATGATATTAGTACAACAAAAAAGCCACAGGCTAAAAAAGTTGTGCAAGCTACACCAATCGCTCCAAAACCAGAACCAGTACAACAACCAAAGCAGAATGAAGAAGATGCACTCGCTGCGACAACAGTTCTTACTGATTTAGAAAGACCTGTTATGCCAGTATCCCCACAATCAAACCAGTAAAGGTTGATTCCTTGGATACACCAATTCGCGAAAAGAATAATGATGATTCCGCAACATTATTTGAAGAAATATTCTCTACAACAAACTTAGATGAAGCTGATCCTAAGATTCTCGTGACAATCAAAGTGGCAGGACAAACAAAGGACCATACAATCAGTAAATTACCATGCTTGATTGGTCGTGAAGCCGTAAGTTGTGACCTTGTCATCAATGAACCAGCAATCAGCCGTAAACATGCACGCATATTGATTGAAAGTGATACATTCTATTTAGCAGATGTTTCTGAACATAATGGAACATACCTAAACGGAATTAAACTACCACCTCTTGGTAAGGCTCGTATCCACGAGGGAGACTCATATCAACTTAGGGACGTGCAGAAATCGTCATCAACCAAATTATTGACTAAAGATGCTTTGCAAGCATCTTTTTAACTCTCTCACAAAAACAGGATAAATCTATTCGAAATATCCTGCCTTTTTCTATAAATATTCAATTTAATTTAATACTGCTTATTTTGTGTTCTACGATATATAAATATAAATAAAAAGAGAAAGTAGTAATCGTAATCAAAAAGGAAAGCTCTGATAATTTCATTTTTAAATAAGAAATATTGTTGTATTCCATTAATTACTGCATATATCACAAACAATTTTATGTCATTCTTCATTTTTCTCCCCTTTGTTATATCTAATTAAATTGTGATGACTATCGTGGATAAATAACCAGACTTCACACTCCTGTTTCTAAGTTGCATAATTACTCATATTGTTCAATGATGCTTACGAGCATCTTTTTCTGATTCTATACAATAATGATGTATGATTAACGGGTATGGAGGTTCACTATGAATTTAGAACTAAACAACAAGCTACATGGATTTGTCCTTGAACAAATCAAAGATATTGAAGACGCAAAAGGAACTTTATATATGTTCCGTCACGAACAAACAAACGCAGAACTCTGCTGGTTAAAACGTGATGACAACAACAAGACTTTTGCAATTACTTTTAAAACAATCCCCGATAACGATACAGGTGTTTTCCACATTCTAGAACACAGTGTTTTAAATGGTTCAAAGAAATATCCTGTACGTGAACCATTTGTAGAACTATTAAAGAGTAGTTTACAAACATTCTTAAATGCTTTTACGTATCCAGATAAAACAATGTATCCGGTAAGTAGCCGCAACAACAAAGACTACATGAACCTTATTTCTGTATATATGGATGCGGTATTCCAACCAGCAATCTACACAAACCCAAATATCTTCTTACAAGAAGGTTGGCATTATCAGATTCATGATGTAAATGAAGAGATGGAATATAGTGGTGTTGTACTCAACGAGATGAAGGGTGCCTTCTCCTCTGTTGATGAAACAATCGTAGATGAACTCAATCGTATGTTATTCCCTGATAACTGCTATAAGTATGTATCTGGTGGTGACCCACGGTATATTACAGATTTAACATACGAACAATTTATTGAAACACACCAAAAGTTCTACCATCCATCCAACGCGCGTATTTGGGTAGATGGTAACTTAGATATTGATGAAGTACTTCGCTTTATCCATGAAGAATACTTTGTTAACTATCAAAAGGAAGAAATGGATTTTGCAATACCGATGCAGAAAGTTCTACCCGCTGTACATAATCGTATCTCCTACGAAGTCAGTGAAAATGAACCTACAGAAAATCGCTCTCATATCTCTTTTGCGAAGATTATTTCTACATACGATTCTTATGTAGCAGAATATCGCATGGTCTGCACTATCTTCTACATTAGTAGCCAATAATGAATCACCACTAAAAAAAGCTATCCTCGATAACAACCTTGGTGAAGATGTTGATTTAGACTTATATGATGGTATCCAACAGCCGTGGCTCGTCTTAACTATTCGTAATACAGACGCAGAGAAGTATGATGCAATTTATGAAACATTACGCCTCTACAACAAGCAAGCTTGTAGAAAATGGCTTAGACCATGAAGAACTACACGCAATCATCAACCAGATGGAATTCCGTTACCGTGAGAGTCACGAACCTGCGGGACTAATGTATGGACAACGCGCAATGGATAGTTGGTTATATGGTGGTGATCCAGCAGAACCATTATCCAATGGAAAGATATTCGATATCTTACGTGAAAAGATTGAACAGGGATATTTTGAAGAACTCTTAGCATCCTTCTTATTAGATGAGGAACATCTAAACTCTCTTACAGTTGTGCCATCCACAACAATGGGAGCTCAGCGTATCGCAGATGAAAAGAAGCGCCTAGCAGATATCAAAGCTTCCAGCCAAGAGAATGTTCTAAAATATATCGAGCAAAACAAGGCATTAGACCTTTGGCAACAATCTACCGACACAAAGGAACAGCTAGCTACCCTACCAAAGATTCATCTTTCAGAGATTGATGAAAAGCCAGAAGACCTTCCACTACAAATTGAAAAAGTACAGTCTGTTAAGACACTGGTTCACCCTGCACAAGAATCAGGTATTGTATACCTCTTCTTCTACTTCTCACTTGCAGGGAATTACAATCAAGCATTTACCAGCAGTTGGATTATTTACCGATTTACTCATGAACCTACCAACTACAAAGAAGACCGTTCGCCAGTTACAACGTGCTGTACGCAAAGACCTTGGTTCATTAAATATCGTTACAGATGTATACTCACCAGATAACCGTTCTGATGCATGTATTCCAGTCCTTGCAGTATCTTGTTCTGTACTTGAAAGAAATGTAGATAAGGTTGTTCCACTGATCTTAGAAGTAATCAAAGATACAAAGTTTACAAAGGAAGAAATCTTGCCTATTCTCAAACAAGGCAACGAAGGCGCAAGACAATCCATCATCATGAATGGACATTCCTTCGCAATGCGTCGTGTATCTGCACACCATAGTGTTGAAGGTGTATTCCGTGAATATATCGGTGGATATGAAATGCATTATTTAGTAAGCAGTTAGAAGATCACTACGATGAAATGATTGATGAAGTAATCAATGAGTTTGAAATGTATCAGGAAGTATTATTCTCTAAGGACCGTCTGATTGCGAGTGTAACTGGTGAACATTTAGATATCGTAAAAGAATTCATCGCTGGTATCAATCGCATTGAAGCACAGGGTAACGTTGTACACTACCCACTCTTACAAGAACCAAAAGAAGCACTACAGATTCCTGCAGGTATCTCCTACTCTGCCGCAGGTACTAATATCAAATCTTTCAACTTTGAATATGATCCACGCTTGCAGGTAATCGCTCATCTATTGACATACGATTATCTATGGACCGAAGTCCGTGTGAAAGGTAACGCGTATGGTACAGGCTTTAGCGCCAATCCAAACGGAAATATCGCCGCATACTCCTATCGTGATCCAAGTCCTCTACATTCTATCGAGGTCTACAGAGATACATACAAACGTATCAAGCAACTCGCAGAGGATGAACATACTGATTTAGCTGGATACATCATTGGTACAATCGCTGCTGCAGAACCACTTCTATCACCAGCTGCGAAAGTACGTTTAGCAGATATTCGTTATTTCCGTAATACCACATACGAAAACTTATGTGCTGCACGCAAGAAAGTTCTTTCTATGACAAGAGAAGATCTTGCAAGATACGTAGAACTCTTTGAAAAAGCATTACAAAATCCAACATCCTGTATTGTCGCAAACGCAGAAACAATCGAACAATGTAAGGAAGAAGGCTATACAATCCTTGATCCACTCTCTTAAAAACGGCTGAAAATGCCGTTTTTATTGTATAAATGTGTCTAACTTTCACTAAAAATGAAATATTTTCAGGTTAGTTATTTCTAACATGCGAAAATCACAAACTTCTTTGAGCAAAGGTGTTGAATTCAAAATAAATCATTCTATAATGATAATGGTTCTCAATAAGTGGTGATTATGAAAAGAAGACAGACTTATCAAAAACAAGAAATATTAAATATTATTCCAGGAATTGGAACGCATATGACTGCGGAAGAAGTTAAGTCTGCTTTGGATCAAAAGGAGACCGGTATTGGTTTAGCAACTGTATATCGTAATCTCAATCTTCTCGTCCAAGAAGGTGTGATTCGTAAATATACAGGTGAAGGCTATAACTTCTATGATGGTAATCCTGCTCCACACGATCACTTACGTTGCACAAAGTGCGGAAAGATGATCGACCTTGGTGAAATGCCTTATGACTCTTGCCCAGATGAAAAGGTAGAAAAATTCACCGGTGGAAAAGTATTCAGTCATGTCACTATTTTTGAGGGAATTTGCAAAGATTGTCTAAATGAGGAGGACACAAGCAATGGAATTAAAGGGTTCAAAAACTGAAAAGAATTTAAATGATGCATTCGCTGGCGAGTCAATGGCTCGCAACAAGTACACTTTCTTCGCTGAGAAGGCTCGTGAAGAAGGTTACGAACAAATCGCAAACATCTTCTTAGAAACAGCACGTAACGAACAGGAACACGCTAAGCAGTGGTTCATCGCATTATGCGGTGGCGCTATCCCAACAACTCATGAATGCTTACAGATGGGTGTAGATGGTGAAAACTACGAGTGGACAGACATGTACAAGAGAATGGCTCAAGAAGCTCGTGAAGAAGGATTCACACGTATCGCAGCTCAGATGGACATGGTAGCTAAGGTTGAAAAAGGAACACGAAGAAAGATACGAGAAGTTAAAGGCTAATGTCTTAAACTCTCAAGTATTCGAAAAAGGACGAGCCAGTAGTATGGCAGTGCGAAATCTGTGGTTATACAATTGAGTCCAAGAAGGCTCCTAAGATTTGCCCACTCTGCAGCTACAAGGAAAGCTTCTTCGAAGTTAAGAAGGAAAAATTACTAAAATTTATCCCTTCGGATGGTATGAAAATACCATCTTTTTCTTTTATGATTATGTTAGTGAAAAAGAGGAACATCATATGTCACAAGAAATCTATGTGAAACCCAAGAAAGTTACAGCCTTAAATATCCTACTTATTCTAATAGGATCATCTCTATACGCATTATCAGTAAACTTCTTTTTAGTACCTTTAAAGCTTTACTCTGGTGGAGTTCCCCTGTACAGCACAGATGTTAAGAACAGTATTCTTTTCTAATGTGCATCATGTGGATACTGCAGGTCTAATCAACCTTGCGTTTAATATTCCACTCTTCCTTCTCGCTTTAAAGAAGATGAAGAAACGCATGGTTGTAGGAACCGTGTTGTCTGTTGCCTTACAAACAATTATCTTTACATATATCATCGCCCCAACTGCACCTATCCTTGATGATAAACTTGCATGTATTGTCATTGCTGGATTATTGGGTGGTGTTGGATGTGGATTGATACTTACCAATAGTGCAAGTGCAGGAGGCTTAGATTTATTAGGTCTATATCTAAGTCATAAGTCAAAGAAGATTTCTGTGGGAATCTTTAATGTTATTTACAATATTATTCTATATACATTAATGGCAATACTATTTGATGTCTCAACTGCACTATACTCTATTATTTATATTGTTGTATTCTCTGTGACAATTGATCGTTGGCATTATCAAAATATTGAAGTTGAACTTATGATTTTCACACATGTTCCTGAAGTTAAACAGATGATCATGCATGAATACGCAAGAGGTGTTACTTGTTGGGATGGTAAAGGTGCTTATACCAACAATCACACAGAAGTACTCGTCACAATTGTCGCAAAAAGTGAGGTTTCTTCCGTTCAAAGAGAGATTCGGAAGCTTGATCCAAATGCCTTCGTAATCGCTCATACACGTGTTTCTGTATCCGGAGGATACCAAAAACGCCTAGTTTAGCACTAAAAATGCGATAAATAGTGGATTTATTTTTTCTTTGTGATACATTTTTTATTGTAGAAATCGTGAGGAACATATGAAAAACAACACATACAATTTTAATTGTGGATGACGATATAGATATTTTTAGAAGCCCTGAAAATCTATTTATCTAAAGACGAGTATCATTTATTAACTGCTCGAAATGGAAAAAGATGCCGTCGATATCGTTAAATCAGAAACTGTGGATTTGGTATTAATGGATATATGATGCCTATTATGGATGGCATTAAAGCAACCGAAGAAATTCGTAAACTTACAAATATCCCAATTATCTTACTAACTGCAAAGAGTGAGGATAGTGATAAAGTTGTAGGTTTAGATTGCGGTGCTGATGACTATATTACAAAAACCTTTCAATCCATCTGAAGTCTTAGCACGTATTAACTCACAGTTAAGAAGATATCACCAACTCGGTGGCGTCAGATGCTGATTCAAATGAGCTTGTGATTGGTGGAATTGTTTTTAGATGACTCCACAAAGAAAGTAACTGTTGATGATAACGAAGTTGCTCTAACACCTATGGAATTTGGTATTTTAAAGATGTTGATGAAACAGCCAGGAAAAGTATTTACTTCTGCTGAAATTTATAAAAATGTATGGAATGATGAACCAATTGGTAGTGAATCTGTTATCGCTGTTCATATCCGTCACTTACGTGAAAAGATTGAGATTGATCCATCTGAGCCAAGATATATCAAAGTAGTTTGGGGACAAGGCTATAAGATGGAGGACAGTCATGAAAGAGCGCAGTAAAAAAAGATTACGTTCAAGTTATCTATGGAAAGTGATTGCTTTCCTTCTTTTTGCGCTTGCGGCTACACTAGATTTAATTGGTATGAATGCGATTGCGTACTTATCTACTGCCGGAGCCTACGATGGAATTTCTAGATATAGTGATACTGCGGACGCAAAAGCACGTGCAGCAGCCACCGCCAATAACTGCGTTTTATATGCATTAAGTATCGATTCATCTTATATTGGTGATTCGAATCGAAGTTATGACCGTGAAAATTCTAATCTTGCGGTGGAAATCTATGATTTTACCACGAATCAGCTAATCTATAAAAATTTTGATATAGAAGAATCCACATTGCATGGTACTGCCTATTTCTATGGCGATACTTCTGATGGTTATTTCCAAGATTATATTGATAAGAATAGTGTGCCAACATATCGTATTGAATATGCACTTGCGAAAGATTTAAGCGCAAAAGATGACTTCTACTATTGCGATACGGTTTATAACATCCAGTATAAATTCCGTTATATTGTATTCCCGATTGAATTAATCAGTATTATCGTCCTCATCGGCTCTGTTATATTCCTATTCTATGGTTCAGGACACGTAGATGATAAACCGGGTATTACTTTAGCATGGATTGATAAGGTTCCTCTTGATATCTTTGCCTTTGTTGTTTTGCTTTGTTTGGATAAACGCTAGTTACTATGTTTATAATCATGGTTTCCCCGATATCGCAATCAATTTCTATCAACAAGGATATTATTACGGTTTTGCGAAAGCTAGTATCATTAAGTACATCATGGTAATTGTTGGAGGTGTAATTCCGTCCCTGCAATTTACATTGTTGTTCTTCTTAAGTCTTGCGGCACGTATCAAATATGGCGATTGGTATAAGAATACATTAATCTACTATATTGGAACAATTCTCTCAAATCTTCTACAGATTGGAGGATATTTCCCTACTTTCTTATTAGGCTCCTTCGTATTCTGGGTTATATTCTACTCTTAGTACAACTCCAACTATATGTATTGTTAGGTATCTTCTTATTTATCGCATCGTACGCTCTATTCTGGCGTGCATATGAATCCGTACTCTTAAAGAAGGCAATTCATAAATTCGCAAATGGAGAAACTGATTTCTCATTTAGCACTTCAAAGTTATCGAATTTCTTTAAAGTACAAGCAAACGACCCTATACAAGATTAAAGACTTTGCGGAAGCGGCTGCCAGAAAAATCAATTCGTGCTGAACATTTTGCAGAATGAATTGATTACAAATGTCAGTCATGATATTAAGACTCCTCTTACTTCAATTATTAACTATGTTCATCTTTTGCAAAATGTTGAAGATCCACAACAAGCTAAAAAAATACTTAGCAGTATTAGAAAAACAATCAAAACGTCTTCAAAAATTAACAGAAGATCTCATCGAAGCCTCTAAGGCAAGTACCGGTAATATTACTGTTAATATTATGCCAAAATGATTTACATGAATTATTAGAACAGGTAATCGGGGAATACTCTGATCGTTTCGAAGCTTGTAAACTAGATATTGTGACAAACATTCCAGATAATGCACGTTCTGTCATGGCGGATGGAAGACTCTTGTGGCGCGTATTCTCTAATTTATTCTCTAACTTAGTAAAATATGCGCAACCAGAAACCAGAGTCTATATCAATAGTATTCGTACGATTGACAATAATATTATGATCTCAATTAAGAATGTTAGTCGAAGCACTCAATATTTCTGCAGAAGAGTTGACTCAGCGTTTTGTGCGTGGTGATGAATCTCGTCATAGCGAAGGTAGTGGCCTAGGTCTCAATATTGTAGAGAATTTGGTAAACCTACAAAACGGTCATTTCAATATCGTTATTGATGGCGACCTCTTTAGAACAAAACATTATCTTGGCTGCAAAATCAGAAGAATTCACAAAGAAGAATTCTACAACAGAATCTAATTAATCTCATAAAAGTAAAGATGGAGATTATACAATTCTCCATCTTTTTCTTATTCAATGTTAATGGCTTGATCATGATGTACAGACCATGCATACGCATCAATTCTTTTATCTGGATAAATCAATTGTAGTGCTTTTCTGTATGTATTGATTTGTTCTGTATACAACGATTTAATCTTAGATAATGCGGTGTTGTCTGTCTTAAAATCAATCAGAATAATTCTATCTTCTAAGATTGACACAAAGTCCATAATACCATGTATCTTTTCTTTCTCTGTTTGTACATAGAAAGGATACTCATGATGAATTTCACCTTCTACTGCTTGATGGTAAATCTCTGCATCACCAAATGCGAGTAGATGTTTTCTTTCCGTTGAAGAGAGATTTAGGGATGCTAAATCATCTTCATTAAATAATCTTGGTGGTAGTTGTTCAAAACATGCATGAATGTGTGTGCCATATTCTCTTCCAGCATTTGTCTCTGTTAGGTCTAGAGCTGGTAAGTTACTACCAAACTCAGTAGAACTTGGTGTTAATACTTCCTTCTCTTCTATACTTGTATATCCATAGTGTGGAAGTTCTGTAACAGTTTCTGTTTCTTTATGTTCTAGGAAAAACATTCCATGATGGATCAATATCAACCTGTTTCATAATTGGTTCATTTGCCATTGTGCTTAGAATCAACCCAGACATACCATTACGAATGAGTAAATCACCTAACATGAACTTCTTTCCACGATATGGGATTGGTTTTGGCAATGCGTCTACGATATAGAGTCTACGTACCGCACGTGTAACTGCGACATATAAGATACGAATAAATTCTTCCGCATCCTCAAGGTTCGCTTTGTATTCGATTGCACGCTTATGGATTGTCTTTCGTTTTGCACGATACGGATTTGTACATAAGAAGTTTAATCCTAGATATAAATCATCATCGACATTGACTGCCTCGGCACTATCTCTAAACGGATTTGTTGCATTACTCCATAGGAATACATACTTATACTGGAGTCCCTTTGAGTGGTGGATTGTTGTAACGGTAACGATATCATCCGCTGAACCTTTTGAGATTGCTTCATTGGATACCTCATCTTCAACTGCTTTTAAGGCATTTAAGAATTCCGCAACAGAATGGTACTTCGCAGATACTGTCATTTCAAATAGATAGTCAAAGTTTGACTGTTGACTGATATTTAGACGATTAAAGTAAGTATTGTGATTTGCAAGTTCTGATAACATTCTTTGGAATACCATAGGTATCCGCAAGCTCTTTATACATCTGCAAATCATCATAGAGACCAAACTCTTTAGCGACCGCTTTGATTGAACCTAGTCTTATCTTTGCCCTAGCAATCTCTTCATCACTATAGTTGTAGAGATTAGAAACCATGCATGCAAATAGAGCTGAATCTGCTTCTTCGTCTAACATTGCAGTACACAATGCAATGACTGTTTGGCATAACTCTGAACGATAGAATCCTTCACGTGTATCAATGCTGTAAGGGATTCCCTTTGCTTCAAAGGCTGCTTTAAGATATGCTTTATCACCATGACTTCGTAAGAGTATCGCAAAGTCATGGAAGGATGGTAATTTTGTATCATTCTTTCTTGCTAGTTCAAGTTCTTGGTTATAGGTATCAATAATCTTATTGGCAATCCAATTTGCCTTAATCATCTTGATATCCTCATCCTCGTCCTCATCATCACTAACAATCTCTGTTTTATTCTTCGGAGTATAACTTGCAAACTCAATAAGTGCATCTGGACTATCATTCTTTGGGAACCAGTCTACGATATCATCTTCACCATACTTTTCTGTACTCTCTTTTACATTCATAATCTTTTGAAAGAGTATATTTGTAAACTGAATAATCCGTGCATCTGAACGATAGTTTCTAGATAGGATAATCTTTGCTGATTGCATGGATGAATTGATTGTTTCTTCAACAATCTTTTCTGACTCATTTAATTTAGAACGCATTAGCGCAGGCTTTGCCCTGACGGAAACGATAGATAGATTGCTTTGGTATCACCTACACGGAAGATACAGTTAGGACTAGCAATCATTTCTATGATTGTATCCTGTAGTTTACTTGTATCCTGGAACTCATCAATCATGACTTCTTGTAAGTTATCACGGATAACCTTCGCTACATTTTCATGTTTTAGAATTTCATACGCATAGCGTTCCATATCTGAGAAATACATTGCAGTATTTTCTTGCTTGATTTTTACGCAATTTTGATATGTATGCTTTGCTAGATTGATAAGAGCTGTATTGATGATAGAAGCATCTCTTGCGTCCGAAACAAAATCATCTTCGTTTAGACGTTCCTCTACCATATTCTTGAGAGTCTTTTTCAAATGATCCATTGCACGTGCATGTTCAGGATAATTCTCTTTCTTATAACTAGAAAAGCTTTATATCATCCATCATTTGAATTTGTTGTTTATAGTTTTGATATATCTCAAAAGTATAGGCAGAACTTTCATCTTCCGGCATTAGTTCAGTTTGTAATGTTTTGAATGATATTCAAGAAAGTATCAAAAGCTACAGAATTATCAATTACTTTTTCCACGTCCATTAATCGCTTTCTGGTAACTCCCCGCAAGATTTCTATATCACGTTGTAATACTGCTAGTTGTCCATACAAGGACGCAAAGAAATACTTACGAATATTGATATCAAAATGCATTAAATGATGTGAAATGATTTGAACTTGTGGAATCAAACTTTTCAGGATACATCTTGAATGCATGGTTAAACCATTCCTGTGGATCTACGGATGATTCCGCATGACGATTGATTTTAACAACTGCATCATATAGTCCTTCATAATCATCCGCACGACTTGAAAAATAGGAAGCGAGCGCAACAATTTCCTGTGGATTTATCTGATATGCATATTCTAATGCGTTCATGAACGCATCACGTTGGATATTTTCGTTTTGTCCACTTGAGAGAATATTTTCTGTTGTTGCTGGATCTAGACCGATGATGTTGTAATACTTTTTGATAATAGACAAACAGAAAGAGTCGATGGTTGTGATATTCGCACTTGCAAGTGCGATAATCTGATCATCAATATATTGAATCAAATCTTGATCAACTGTTTCTTCTTTTTCAGCTAACTGTTTAATTTCATTTAGTTCTTGGGCAACACGCTTTTTCATTTCACTTGCGGCTGCTTCAGTAAATGTTAACGCAAGAATGCGTGATAAGGGTACACGTGGATTATCCTCGATACATCTTTTTACCAAACGGGATACGAGTACTTTTGTCTTACCGGCACCAGCAGATGCGGAAACGACAATACCCATCCCAGAAGAATTACAGGCAACGGACTGTTCAGCAGATAATTGATTTTTCTCAGAGATTCTCATCTTCTTTTGCCCCCTTTGCTGCAATTTCTTCTTTATCTAATTTAAATGGAATATCTGCTGGAATACCCTCCACTTCCACTGCTGTCGGAATACGATATTCACCATTAAAGTGATACATTGCCATATATGGTAATGTTGTATTTTCAATTGGAGATAGTTCAATATTTCCACTTAGAACTTGTTCATGGAAATTTGCATAGATTCCTTGGATATATGCTTGAATCTTATCGAAGTCGTAAATATTCTTTGGACTCTTGATATGTCTTGCGTCTATATCCACATCATCACGATGTTCGTTAAAAATCCATACTGCACACTTTCGACTCTTGATAAAATCTTCCTCTAAGCTATTTAGTAATACTTGTTTTGGCATATCTCCACATTTATTGTAGACATGATTTAAATCAATCGTTTCATCCTTCATAGAGATATACTGTACAGCAGTTGGATTGTATTTCTTTCCTTGAAGATTGTTTGTGACTATCATCATGTACGTTAACATCTGTAGACGTAATCCTTGTTTTACTTCATCTTCACTAATAGATAATACAGATGATTTGTAGTCAATGATACGAATTAAATCTTGATATAAATCAATGCGATCAATAATGCCACGGATATTTTACATTTCCAATCATTGTTTCAGGCAAACGGTATTCAAAGTGCTCAGGGAATAAAACTAGAATCTTTTTCTAAATCATGCATGAATATCATAAATTTAGATAATGAATCTGCCAGTCTTTCCAAAGAAATATCATATAAATAGTGTTCGTTTGGATGTGTCATCTTAAGTACGTCAAAATATGGTCTGAGTACTTCCTTAATATTAATCGCTGTTAAGATATTCGTTCCATCTTCTTGTAATGCATACTGTTTACGCTTTGCGTTATCATGTATATATTTATTTTTATAAGAAGATAGTAATGTATACATAAAAATGATGTTGAATATTTCCAATTGTAATTGATCTAATGCTGAGAATTCTTGGTCAATAATTCCTAGTCCTTTTTGGATAAAGTATCCATATGGATTACGGTAGTATGACTCTACCGTACTAACAGAGCCATTTAATACTCCTTTTTCATCTAAGAATAATTGTTGTGCAGTCTCTGGTGTTAATTCATGTTTTACTTCTACATGATTATCCACAATCAAAATTGGCCATGGTGTATTTTTCTTTCTTCATGTCCACTTTGGATTGCACTTCGTAAGCTAGTTGCATTTCTTTGCCTTGGTAGTCATTGGTGGAATAGGAATAGTAGATTTCTTCCGCTGAGGAATCAATCCATCGTAACGCATTCATATAGTAACCATAACGCTGATTCATACTTGGATAAGACGGTATCTTTGCAAGGTAATCTTCATCAAACAAGCCATTATGAACCGGAAAGCCTGGATAATTCTTTCCACTACATCCAATCACGTAAGTTAGTTCTTGTTTCTTCACTGGATGTGTTAAGTCTGTTACCGTACAGATTGCGTCTGTAAATACAGCACTATCTGAATGAATCCCTTGCAACATATGCATGATAAAAGGGATGTTCTCTACATCATGTTTCTCACTTGTCAAAATAGACTGTAGAACATTACGTAACTGTCTACCTTCTTTAATTCATGTTTATTCTGTAGAATCTTTTGGTTACGAATGATTTCAAATGCATTCATCAATATATCTTCAAATGTAGATGCTTTCATCAAGCTATCTAAATCTTGTTGGATATTGTTAAATAGCTCATCTGCTCGCTCTTCAAAGTAAGCGTAACGCGTAGATTCCTTTTAAATACTCTGATACCTCTAGATACTTTGATAAATGCTTAGGACATTCTACATTTACTAATACTTGGTCTAAATATTTTTAAAACAGTAAATAGAGCGATTCTGTTTTTGATCATCAACACCAAACGTATCAATATATAAAGCTTTCATCAAAGCTTCTTTTTATCGATATGCAAGATTGACTAATGCAACATAGCGTTGAATTAGTCTAGCAGATACATCATGATGTACTGTTGAAAATGGGATTTCATATCTTGCGAAAACTTGTTGTACAACTGGATACTGTGTCTTCCATGAAGTAAGCACCAAGTTGCATGGTCTTCGATATGTTGCGATATCTTGTGCAATCGCTTCAATCTCACGACGCGTACTTAATGCATAACGTAAGTGTTTTTTTGACTTGTTATGCTGTCGGTTGGTTTTGCTTTGTCTTTGAGTTGTTCTAAGATTTCCACATAGTATGGATCTGCCTCAAAGAAAGGATATATTTCTACATCATCTTGTTGTAATTTCTGAATTGCAGCTTCCTTATTTTGTATATTCTCTTTTTCCACAAAAAGGAAGATCTAAAAAGTATGCGGATGATTTCCTTTAGTTCCTTTTCTTGTTCGTTTGTCTCAGGTAGTGAGTCAATGTGAATGTTGCGTTGAATACACTCTAATACAAACTGAAAAATCTCCTGAATAAATGCAGGATAATCAAACATCTTTTGATATATTGAAACTCGTCATTTCTCTTTTTAAAGTATGAGAAATCTTCAACAGTGCCGCATATTTATCTGTATGTTTTCTCCTAAAGCAACAGAAAGGGGAACTGCTAGTACATTGGCAACGACGCCATGATTATGTTTTATGAGATCTTCATAGATATACTCTTTTTGATAATTCGAACATAAAATTGTTTTTCATATTTAGATTTTATCATAGGCAATCCTGCATATTTGTTAAAATATCCTGTTTTGTACAAAAAATTTGGACAATCTTACTGGATTTTTCAAAATCTGCGTGCCTATAATTAATTTGACAAACACTACATAAGCATCAACTAACAATACAAAACTAAATACAATTACTCGAGGAAGTATTTACCATGGCAATTTGTGCTATTCTAGGCCAGAAGCTAGACAGTAGGAAAGACGGAGATGACTGTCTATTTAACGGTTATTTAGAAGATTATCTCAGCCTTAAGGAAAAATGAGATTGAAGACAATTTAAAAGAAACATTTGAAAAGTATTAGAAACAGATCCAGACACAAAGATTTGTGTGGATTTACATTGTGCCGTCAACGTTGAAGCAATTAGTAACCAAATCATCCGCTATAAAGATATCTGCAAGCTTAACGGAAAACCACTCGTGATTCCTTACATCTTGTATTTTTCACCATGATGATGAAGATAGAGCTATCATCATCTATGATTGCAAGCAGTATGGCTATATCTATGCAAAGGGTCTTTACTACTGCATGACAGAGCCGGCTGGCGAATTTATTGACTGCAAGAATGAGATTGTTGCGATTTCTTCTAAACAGGAAACAATCTTAAAAGTTCTTGATCAATTATTCACTGTCAAAGCAGGTTCTATTCAACGCAGTATTGACCATGAACTTTTTCCACAATTACGAAGAGTTAAAAACTGCATCCAAAGAAGCTGCCAATGCGCTAAAACTTGAAGCGATGGAAAAACTTCCTGCATTAGAAGATCGTACACACGCTATCTACCACTATGTAACAAACTGGTTCCTTTTAAAGAAGGTTCTCTATGTTCAATACATGGTAAATAAGAATATCTTATCCAGTGTTCACGAAAACAATATCAAGAAACAGAGAAATCAAGCAAAGATGAATTCTGAAGAAATTGATATTCTCAGTTTCAGTGAAATGTGGAGATTGCCTAAACAAGAATCTCTTGCATAAACACATTACCTCGACTGCTCGTCGAGGTTTTCATTTACCCAAAACAGTGATTTTAATGCCTAATTACGCGTTATATGGTAACATTTTAAAGTAAAGAGGTGTTATATGACAAAGAAGCTAGCTGTAGCAAGCACTACTCATGTTTCTAATTATCGCTACTTTAATCGGTAGTACCTTAATCAAAAATGATTTCTTGAATCCAGAAAAAGAGCCAGTTGTTACTACAACAGAAGATAAAAAAGAAGAGGAGAAGAAGGAAACCCCTAAGCCCGAAGTTGACCCTGAAACAGATACACGCTTCAGCGATACAAACAGTATCCTACTTCTTGTAAACAAAAAACATAAACTAGAAGAAACTTATGTTCCATCTGATTTAACAACTGTAAATGTTAGTACAAACGGTACTGAATGGACTCTGCGTAAAGAGGCTGCGAAAGCCCTTGAAGACTTATTCAATGCCGCAAAAGAAGATGGCATTACATTACGTTTAGGAAATGGATATCGTTCCGGTTCTTACCAAGGGCAGTTATATCAATCCAGTGTTAATCGTATCGGTGAGGCAAGCACAAATAAGACCACCGCAAAAGCTGGATATTCCGAACTACAAACTGGCTTAGCAGCTGCGATTCTCGGTGCGGATACAACCACAGATTTTAATACTAGCTTTGCAAAATCTGATGAATATAAGTGGCTCCAAGAAAATGCATATAAATACGGTTTTATCTTACGTTACCCAGAAAATAAAGACTCTATCACTGGATATTCTTATATGCCATGGCATTATCGTTACGTTGGAAAAGACATAGCTGAACAGATTCATGAAGCGGGTAACGATACGACATTCGAAGAATTCTTCGGTCTAAAAGGTGGAGACTACGAAAAAGAAAGCTAAACGACACAACAAATCTTATAGTAAAAATCCCTACTGGGATTTTTTATTATTTATTCTACGAATAACTTTGTTTTATCTAATGCTTTGACTAGGAAGTAACCAATGACTACTGAGATTAATTCTCCGATTGCGACGAATGAACCATTGATGAGTGTTCCTAATACAATTTCATTTGGCATAAATAGGTATGCAAGTTCTGCACCTACGAAGAAGAAGTTAAAGATTACAGGCATTAAGCAAGCAAGTAGTGGGATATCATTTACTTTCTATCTTTTTAATACCCATGTGCAGTAAGCTGCACCGAATGTTGCGATTGTTCCGATAATCGCATCTAAGAATCCAGTTGGATTAACACCTATCATCGCTCCAATTAGGTTTGTTAAGAAACAACCTAGTGTTACACCCCAAATGGATGGTTTGTAAATTAATGGAAGTAGTGTTAAAGCTTCTGCGATTCTGACTTGTACATTACCATATGTAAATGGTGCTAGTACTAATGATACGACAGTATAGATTGCCGCAATCATCCCAACCCTAGTTAAGGTCTTCATGTTCATAAAAATATCATCTCCTTATTTTCATTTAACGTCAGGTAGCTGCTACTGACGGGATTGTGTCCGGTTATTTATTTTACGCTATTCATTCTTTTCGTCAATATAAAACTATTTTTATTGTACTTTATTCTGTTTAAAAATATCTTTTTCATAAAAAGATACTATTTTTAATAGTATCTTTTACATGCGTGCATGTGTTATTTAGTTACTCCAAACACTTTCTGCAATTTCTTTTACAAGTGCTAATTTTGCCCACTGTTCTTCTTCTGTTAACTTATTGCCTTCTTCAGTTGACGTAAATCCACACTGTGGAGAAAGATATAAGTTCTCTAATGGTACATATCTAGCCGCATCGTGAATACGTCTGATGATACGATTCTTATCCTCAAGTTCTGCAAACTTTGTTGTAATCAAGCCTAATACAACCTTCTTTCCTTCTGGAATATATTTAAGCGGCTCAAATCCACCTGAACGTGCATCATCATATTCTAAATAGAAAGCATCCACATCTTCCATAGCGAATAGGTATGGTGCAATTGGATCATATGCACCTTCACTTGCGTATGTACTATGGAAGTTTCCACGACAAACATGGGTTGTAATAACCATATCTTCCGGATGATTTGCGATAGCCGCATTATTAATCTCAATTTCTTCTTCCGCAATCAGTCGTAAACTTTCTTCTGTGATATTAAAAATCTTCCAGAATGCACGGTCCGCATAGAGTGTCCATGTACAATCATCCAACTGTAAGTTACGACAACCTGCTGCGTATAACTCTTGAATCACTGTCTGATATGCTTTAACAATATCCGCCTTTAATTCATCGTCTGTTGGATAGTGCTTTCTAGTCTCTGCAATAAACTCAGGTAAGCGTAATTGAATTAATAGCTGCGCAGGTGATGGGATTGTCTGTTTGGCAACTGTATTTTCATCTTCATGTGCTTTTACAAACTTGAAATGTTCAATAAATGGATGATTTTCACCTGAAATCTTTTCCTACAACTACTGCTGTTTCTGCCTTTTGTTTTCTTCATCATGGAAACGTAAACCCGGCTAGACTTCTGGAAAGAGATTCCATTTAATCCCCAGAAGAAATCTAAATGCCACCAACCACGGCGGAACTCACCATCTGTAATTGTGTGATATCCAGCCTTTTTCTGTTTCTCAATGAGGTCAAGAATGTAGTAATCTTCTACTTTCTTTAATTCTTCTTGTGTTATTTCGTTATTTTGAAACTTTTCTCTTGCGACCTTGAGCTTTTCAGGTCGTAGAAAACTACCTACGTAGTCATAACGGAATGGTACATGATTCTGTGTCATTGTTTTTGCCTCTTATTATCTTTCTTTAGATTTTCCCTCTATTCTTCATCTCTTGAATAAACATCGCCATGGAAACTGTCTTCGCATCAGGAATTTTTCCTTCCATAATTCGTTCTGTCAATTCCTCTAAACTATATTTATAGATTTGAATCTGTTCATCTTCATCTAAGTGTTGACCAATGTATTGATCTACTTTTTGCATAATATAAATCGATGACTTCTTGTATCATAGGCAGGAGTCGGATATATCTTACCCATATAGATCCAATCTTTTCCTGTATATCCTGTTTCTTCTTGGATTTCTTTTTCGCAGTCTGTAAGTGAATCTTCGCCTCTTCTTTTGCCGAGAAATTCTAATATTTCTTCTTGTTGTGCATATCTAAACTGTTTAACGAAGAAGAATTTACCGTCATCATCTTCAAGTGCGATACCAACTCCACCAATGTGTCACAACTTCCCTTTCAACTGTCAGATTTTTCTTCTATTTCAACTATATCTTTATATACATGTAAAATCTTTCCTTCAAAGATTTCTTCTCTTGTTAGTAATCTATTCATAATGATGTGCCTTCTCCATGCGGATATCATACATCAGATAAATTTGAAATACCGTGAAGAATTGATGAAATACAATAGATATTGAAAAAGCTATTATTTATACTTTTCTTTTTATATTTCTTGTAAATATACATGCATGCATATTTATAGATAATTTTTTTGGCATGCTACATGAAAAATATTTCCTATTAAATGATATTTTATTACATCATTTTCAGTATATTCTTTTCTCATATCCCCTATCTACATAGATAAAAATGTATATATTTCGTCTTTTTCATGGGTTCATGTTTTCTATTTTTTGTTCTATAATTAATATGTTCTATACGGGAGGAAAACTATGAACATCAAGAAAGCATTGGCTTTCAGTTTTGACACTTGCTTTATTAGCAGGTTGTACAGGCGGTAACTCAACAGCTTCAAACACTACAGCTTCAACAAAATGATAATGGTCGTAAGCAACCTGCAGAAACAGGTTCTAAAGATATCGACACATTGAAGTTCCAATTTGTTCCATCAAGACCAGTTGATGAAATTAAGGCCACAACAGAAGGCCTAGATCAATTAGTCATCGAAGCAATGAAGAAGAGAGGCTACAACATTAAGAATGTTGAAATCTCTGTCAGTGATTCTTATGAAGCCGCCCAGGGTGAGGCTTTATCTGCTGGTTCAGTAGACGTTGCTTGGTTACCAGGTGGTACTTATGCATTATATTCAAATGAATCAGATGTTATCTTAACAGTGCTACACGTAAGGGCTTATCCAACGATTCTGAAAAAAACCTGCTGACTGGAAATGGCGATGCACATATGACTGTGAATATGATACTCCAGTTACATATTACAAAGGCTTAATTTATGCAGGACCATCTGAATATGGACAAGAGCTTGCTAAGAAAGTAAATGCTGGTGAAGCATTAACTTGGGAAGACTTAAACAAGGCTAAGTGGGCAGTTAGAGACGTTACAAGTTCTGCTGGTTATATCTATCCTACAATGTGGTTAATGGACAACTACGATGGTAAGACTATTAGTGATCTAGCTAACGTTACAACATTAGACTACGCTGGTGAATTCATGCAGGCTGCTGCTGGACAGATCGACGTTATCGTATGTTACGCTGATGGTCGTCAAGACTATGCAAAACAATGGCAAGAAGAATGGGGTCGCAAGGATTCTATTTGGAATGAATTGAATGTTATCGGTGTTACAAAGAATATCTATAACGATACAGTATCTGTAACAATGGCTAAGGAAGACATCTATAATAAGGAATTCATCGAAGCAATGCAGGATTCCCTCATCGAAATCGCAAATACAGATGCAGGTAAGAAGATCTTCGGTATCTATAAGCACACAGGTTATGCTAAGGCTGAAGACGCAGATTACGATGGAGCTCGTCAGGCTTTATCTGTAATTGAAAAATAAGCTACATAAATTTATGTGGGCGATATTCGAAATATCGCCCATTTTATTTCGTTTTTAATGTATGATTATTGCGTAAATAATCTATATAGTGATGGAGAATAGATATGATTGAATTTAAAAATGTTTCTAAGACCTACCCAAATGGTACAAAAGGTCTACAGAATGTGAATCTAAAGATTGAACAGGGAGAGTTTATTGCGATTATTGGTTTATCTGGTGCAGGTAAATCTACACTCATTCGTACAATCAATCGCATGATTGACATTACTGAAGGTGAATTGATTGTTGATGACACTAATGTTAGTGAACTCAAGGGAAAATCACTACGTCGCTTTAGACGTAAGATTGGTATGATCTTCCAATCCTTTAACTTGGTCAGTCGTTCAACTGTTATCCGTAACGTTCTAACAAGTAATGTTCCTGATATGCCTTGGTATAAGGTTCTTCTTGGAATTTATTCCAAGGAACAAAAAACTCATGCACTAGAAGCTTTGGATAAAGTTGGTATTTTAGAGAAAGCATATAATCGTTGTGATGAGTTGTCTGGTGGACAACAACAGCGTGTCGCATTAGCACGTACACTCAACCAGAATCCTTCGATTATTCTCGCAGATGAGCCAGTCGCTTCGTTAGACCCTATCATGGCGGATGTTGTTATGAGTGACTTTGCAAGAATCAACAAAGAAATGAATATCTCTATCCTATTAAATATTCACCATGTCGATCTAGCATTGAAATATGCTACTCGTGTCATTGGTGTTCGTTCTGGTCATATCGTTTATGACGGTCCAACAGATAAGATCACAAAAGAAATTCTTGATGAAGTGTATAACGGAAAAAGCAATTCCAACTTCAAAGGATGATGCGAAGGAAGTTGCAGGCAAGTAAACATGGCGAAACAGAAAATGTTAAAAACGCCATTGTTTGACAGAATCTTTAAACCTGAATTAATCACACTGCCAAACGGGCATACCGTTGAAAGACCTCGCAGTAGAACCCCTTTGATTCTCCTGTTATTTACAATTGTTGTCATAATTTCGATTCGTGCAACAGGTTTTGATTTATCCATCATTATCTCGCGAGCAAAACAATTAACTGTGATTCTATCCAAAATTTTCCATCCAAATTTAAATTACTTTCCAAAGGTAATTTCACCATTAATTGAAACCATACAGATGTCCATTGTTGGTACAATCATTGGTTCCTTAATTGGTCTACCACTTGCAATTCTCGCATCTAGTAATATCAATAAGAATAAACCAACACTACTTGTATGTCGTTTTATCTTATCTGTATTACGTCTCCATTCCAACTTTGATTTATGCATATATCTTTGCGTTAATCTTTAGTTTAGGTCCTCTTGCGGGTACAGTCGCTATCGCAGTATTTACGATTGGTATCGTTGCGAAGATGTTATATGAAAGTATCGAAACAATCGATATGGGTCCATATGAAGCGATGCAATCATTTGGTGCTTCCACATTACAGTCCTTCTGGGCTGCGTGTATGCCACAAATTTTACCTACTTATTTAGCGGATTGCTTGTATTGCTTTGAGATTAATGTACGTGCATCCTCCATTCTAGGTTATGTAGGTGTCGATGGACTTGGTATCTTAATTCGTGAACGTACTGGATTACGTGCTTACTCTGACCTCGGTATGATTCTAATTACATTATTTGTTGTCGTTTGGCTCATTGATATGATCAATGATTACCTGCGTTCAAAGTTATCTTAAACAGGAGGTCATATGTCAGAAAAATATTATTGCCAGACTAAATGAAGAACCTAAAACAATTTTGGGTTAGACTCATAACAGTTGCGATTGTTGTAAGTCTTATGACTTGGGGTTCTCAATCTCTACACTTTAGTGGATTTACAGATTCAGGATTGAATGTCGCAAAAGGGGCTTGTAAATGGTCTATTACACCCGAATATCTCTCTTATCTTCGATATGAGTGATAGTGGTATCCCATTCTTACTCTTACAGACGATTGCGATTGCAGTACTTGGTACTATCATCGGTGCGATTCTTGCGATTCCTGTAAGTTTCCTAGCTTCTACAAATATTGTACCTAAGCCTCATCGCTATGTTCTTCCGTGCACTGATCCTATTGATTCGTACAATCCTGCACTCATTTGGGCGCTTGTATGGATTCGTGTGACTGGACCTGGCCCATTCTGTGGTGTTGTAACACAGTCTGTATGTTCCATTGGTATGATTTCAAAGATGTATATCACAGCCATCGAAGATTTAAATACAGGTATTCTTGAATCACTTGATGCGGCTGGCTGTACAACATTCCAGAAGATTCGTTGTGGTATCTTACCACAGCTAAGTGCTTCCTTTATCTCCACTGCAATCTATCGTTTCGATATCAACTTAAAGGATGCGACTATCCTTGGTATCGTTGGTGCAGGTGGTACTGGTTCTCCACCAATAACGCAATCTCATCTGGTAAGTGGTCTAACGTTGGCGCATTCCTAGCTAACACTCATCTTACTTGTCATCTTGATTGAGTATTGTTCTACAAAGGTTCGTGCTCGTTTAGCACACGGAAGAAAATAAAAATATTAAAAGTACCTGCATGCAGGTACTTTTATTTATTCTGTATATATGTTTCTTAATCGTTGTAGTTCATCTTGATTGATATTAAACTCTTTTCTCAAAGTACTCTTTCGATACTTCCATATTCATTAAAGATTGCATCTAGTACAATCTTACCAATCTCTTCTGTTACACCAAATGTCATGCGGTCTAACTCTTCACGTTCTGGATGTTTCAGAATAATATCTTTATCTTCTTTCAGTTTTCTTTTGAATTGCTTCATGATGATATACATTTGTTAGAAGATAATCTTCTAATACGATCTCGATCAACACCTAACTGCAAGTAAGATTAACATGCATGCTAGCACCAGTACGATCTTTACCGCTTGCACAATGGATTAAGATAGGCACATTACCCTTTTGGATATGATCAAATAGAATACGGAAGGCTTGGTTGTTAAATGGCATTCTTGCATAATAATTCTTTAGTAATGCAAGTTGTTCTATGCCACCTTCACCAATACGATTCATTCCTTCGCTAGAGAAGTTAATTTCTTCGCCACCTCTCAGAAACTGCTCCACTGTGTTTAATCATCAAGATATTTGGAAACTCTGGATCTGGTCTTCGTAAGATTTCTTCGTTTGAACGTAGGTCCATGATGGCACATAATCCTAATTGTTTTAGAACTTCAATTTCAGATTCATTCATACGGAATGGTGCACCACTGCGATAAAAAACATTTTCTTTTACACTTCTACCCTCAGTTGTTACATACCCACCAAGCTGTCTAAAATTTAATTTATCTCGAAATCTAGTATCTTTCATCATAGGTTTCTATCCTCAATGTTTTCATATCATACCACGATTTATGAATCTAACATATTTTGATGCTCAACATGTGATAAAATAGTGTGGCAATTGAGTCATCAATAGAAATGAGGTTTTCATGACAGATCGAATTCGAATTTTAGCCACTTCTGATGTGCACGGGTACATCTATCCACACAGTTACGCTGACGGTTCCAGTAAAGATATCGGTTTAGCTAAAATCAAAAGTTTAGTTAATATTCTTCGTGATGAGAATACACTCGTATTAGATAATGGTGATGTTTTAGAAGGTTCGCCTTTAATGTATCATCACTTTGTAAAAACTCCTGATGAAGTTAGTCCTATCACACGTGCTATGGCTGACTTAAACTACGACTATATTAATGTCGGTAACCATGACTTTAATTATGGTGAAGAGGCTTTGATGATGCACCTACAAAAATGCAGGTGCACCATGTATCACTTCTAACTTCTTCTATCATGGAAAGCCATTTGGTCCTAACTATGTTATTCGCCAAGTTGCTGGTAAGAAGATTGCGATTTTTGGTATTGTTACCCAGTATATTCCTCATTGGGAACAGAAGTCTCATATCAAACATATGCGCTTCGTGGATGCGTATCTTTCGCCGAAGCGACCGCAAAACTACTTAAGCGTTTAGAAAACCTGACCATATTATCTGTATGTATCATGGAGGATTTGAACGTGACCTCGTTAGTGGAAGATTAACAGAAGATGAAACTGGCGAAAACGAAGGATATAAGATTCTTAGAAACATCCGTGGTATCGATGTCATGATTTCTGGTCACCAACATCGTACAGAAGCTGGTAAGCTTTATGACACTTACTATACACAGACAGCAGCCAACGGTGCTGAACTTGCATGTATTGATATCTATCCAGATAACAATACAATTGAGCCTCGTATTCTAAAAGCAGATATTGACGCTGATCCAGAGATGTTAAAACTCTTTGAAACGGAAGAAGCTTCTTGCCAAGCGTGGTTAGATCAAACACTTGGCACAACAAATGTTGATTTACGTATAACGGATGAATTCGATGCCCGACTACATAAATCTCAAGTCATCACCTTCCTCAATAAAGTCCAACAAGAAAAGACAGGTGCTGATTTAAGTTCTAATGCCCTCTTCCTTGGCGCAACAGGCTTTGGCAAAGATATTACAATGCGTGACTTAGTCAGTACGTATGTCTATCCAAATACTACGGTTGTAAAGAAGATTACTGGTAAGATTCTACGTGAGTATCTTGAAAAGACAGCTGAATTCTGGATGATTCATAATGAACATATCATTGTAAACCCATCTTACGATTGGCCAAAACCACAACACTATAACTACGATATGGTAGATGGCATTGAATATACAATCAAAGTTTCTAACTCTGTTGGTCATCGCATTACATCTCTTACCTATCAAGGTAATGATGTAACAGATGATATGGAATTTACGATTGCGATGAATAACTATCGTGCAACGGGTGGTGGTAACTACAATATGATTAAAGAAGCGCCAACTGTTTCAACTGATCTTTCCAGCATGGTTGAACTTCTGCGAATTATATCCGTGGAACACAAAGTTATCGATTTTGGAACCAGTTAACAATATCACTGTAATTAGTTTAAAAGTGACAATCCTTGTTTCTTACGACAAAGATTGTCACTCTTTCTTATACTTTTTTCATTAGATATTTTTTATAAATTTCTCAATCAATTGATTCACAATTTCTGGCTGGTCTGTATTGGAATTATGTCCTGCATGATCAATCCACTCTACAGACTTTCCTGTATATTTCTCATATGCCTTTAAGTAACGTATACATGAGCCTGCATGGTCTTGCTTTCCACAAATTACCATAGTTGGACATTGTGGCTCATACGGTAACCTCTTTTCTACTGCATCCGCCAAGCATTGATATCCATGTGCAGCCAGACTAGCATATCGTTTTTTGTCACCATCATATACCTTCATCATTTTAAGCATTAACTGTTTGCCATATGTCGTCGTGGAAACACCATCTGAACCAACTTTTAACAATGATTTCCATGGATAGATCTGATAGATAGGTCCTACAATTTTTAATAACCATAATTCAATTGCGGTATAATACCTTCTTTGTAAAGATGGGGAATCTATCATCACAAGCCCTTTCAATTTATGGGGAAATAATTCAGCGTAAATTTGTCCTAAATATCCACCCATTGATTGACCAATGATAACTGGATTTTCAATTCCTTCCTTCGCCAATATTTCATCTAGCCATTTTACTTCGGGTAACAAATCAAAGTTTAGTTCGAAAAAGGGTAGGATGCCGCATGTCCAGGGCGCATCCTACACAAATACCCTATATTTATCTTCCATATACGCTAGTTGCTTCTCAAATAATCTATGATCTGCTGTTAATCCCGGCAAAAAGACTAGTGTATATTCTGACTTAGACACATTCTCATTTATCCAATAATGGATATTCCCAGATTTTGTTTCGTATTTTTCTCTATCATCACGATGCCTCTATATTTTGTAACTTAGACTATCAAAAAGAATGAATCATTTATTTGACTCATTCTTTTTCTTATCCGTTTTGTCTGGTAAGAAAGAAGATCTGTTCTCCATCTTTTGAGAACATGTAGTTAGAACGCATAACTCTCCACATAATCTGGGTCTTGGAGCTTTGTCTTTTCTTCAACCAGTAATTCGTTTTCTTCTTGCATTTGAGCTAACTTTTCTTTGGCTCGCCATCTGCTTTACGTAGCTGTAGCGTTGTCATGACTTCTCTCCAACTGCTAATAACATAGCCATCGCTAGGCCATGCGATGAATGACGAATTTTCGAATTCTAGTTTCTTTTTCTCTTTGCCATGTCTTTCTCAATACAGTATAACACTATTCTGTTTCTACTTCAAGTGGAGAGGCTATCTTTTCCTCTGAGATAATCTCATAGAGTTCAGATGCGTCTTTCTTCTTTTGACTTCTTCAACCGATCAATACACGTACCGTAAGTTTGCGATTACCAAATGTAATCGACACAATATTACCTGCCGCAACATCATGTGCTGGCTTTACAATACGGCCATTAATTTCGATACGCTGATTAACAGCTAACTCTTTAGAAACGGTTCTACGCTTAAGGATACGCGATACCTTTAAAAACTTATCAATTCTCATTTCTCATGGACTCCTTTGCGTATAAATAATCTTTTATTGCCGTGGAAATATTATGAATTCTTTTGGTAGGATAACAATGATTGTACCATTGGTATAGCGTAAAGTCGCATCCTTGGATATCTTTGTAATCTTTTCAAAAAGTTTTACACCATCCGCTCTTTGTGAAAAGAGTGGAGAGAATGTTAATTCTGTCTGTCCTCGAATTTTCGGTAGTTTCTCTACGATTGGTTCTTCTAGTGCAAGGTCTAATTGTTTCTTTTAAGAATAATGTGCTGACTTCCTTTGGTAACTTACCATACTGGTCAATCACATCATGTCTTATACGCTTCTAACATCTTCTCATTCTTGATTGCGTCGATACGTTGATACATATCCAACTTATCAAAGTCATCTGGTGCGAACTCCTCTGGAATATAACTTGTTGTTTGGATATTGGTCTTTGGTTTTGGTGTAAGGTCTTCTTGTTTGCGACCATCTTTCTTAGCTTTGAATTGCCTCTTCTAGCATTTCAATATACATATCAATACCAACAGTATCGATAAAGCCAGATTGGTCTGAGCCAAGAAGGTCACCAGCACCACGGATTGTTAAATCCCGCATCGCAATCTTATATCCACTACCAAGACGAGCAAACTCTTTGACTGCAGTTAATCTCTTTTGAGCAACCTCAGATAACTGTCTACGTGGAGGAATGAGTAAGTATGCATACGCCAAACGATCACTGCGTCCAACTCTTCCCTTGATCTGATAAATCTGTGCTAAGCCAAAGTCTTGGGCATTATCCACCAGAATTGTATTTACATTTGGAATATCAATTCCATTTTCAACGATTGTTGTACAGACAAGAATATCAAGTTCCTTCTCGATAAATCTCTTCATGATATCCTCAATCTCTTCTTTGCCAAGCTTGCCATGAACGATTCCAACTCTAGACTCAGGCACAAGATTTTGTATATTTCTTGCGATGTTATAGATTTGATCAATATTGTTATGAAGATAGAATACCCGTCCATTTCTGGATAGTTCTTTTTGAATTGCGTCTCGGATTAAATTCTTATCTTTTTCTACAACATAGGTTTGTACACTATAGCGGTTTAATGGGGTGTTTCTAATAACGATAATGAACGAATACCTACAAGCGACATCTGTAGTGTACGTGAATGTGTGTAGCACTCAGCGATAATACATCTACCCCCATTCTGAGTTCTTTAATCTTTTCCTTATGTTCAACCCCAAAACGTTGTTCCTCATCTACCACTAATAGTCCAAGGTCTTTCAAACTTTACATCCTTGGATAGTAAACGATGTGTACCGATAATAATGTCTCATCTTACCTTCTTCTAGTTCCTTTAGTACTTGTTTTTGTTCGGCTGGACTAACAAAACGATTTAGTACTTTACTGTAACTGGAAACCTCGTAACGTTTTTGGAAGGTATGGAAGCGTTGTTCAGCAAGGATGGTAGTTGGACATAGTACAGCAACCTGCTTATTATCACAAGACAGCCTTAAAGGATGCTCGGATTGATACTTTGTCTTACCAAAACCAACATCTCCACAAACTAAACGGTCCATTGGTTTATTACTTTCCATATCTTTCTTGATTTCGCAACCGCCTTTTCTTGTCAGGGTGTTAAATCAAAGGAGAAGGAATTTTCAAACTTCTTTGTCATCTCATTATCTTTTTGAAAAGGCAGAGCCAATATGTTGTTCACGATTGGCATAGAGTGTTAATAAACGTTCTGCGATATTTTCAACATTACTTTGAAGGCGTTGTTTTGTCTTCTCCCAATCACCAGAACCAAGTTTATTTAACTTTGGTACAACCCCTTCTCTTGATACAAACTTACGTACAAGACGGAATTGTTCTAATGGTACTAATAACTCAGTATTGCCACGATAGATAATCTTTAAGAAGTCTCTTTTCACTTTTTGAATTTCACGGTTTTCAATACAGATGTATTGTCCAACACCGTATTGGGCATGGACAACATAATCACCTGGTTGAAGTTCGTCATAACCATGAATGACTTCCGCATTACGGAACTTATTCTCATATCTACCTTTGTGGTGATGGTAGGCAAAGATTTCCGCTGCCGTATATACCTTTAGATTTTCATCAACGATATAGAAACCTTGCGCAAAAGAGTTTGTATAGATGTTGATACCTTCAACTGGTTCACCATCATCCGTTAATAGATGATATGGAAGTTTCATCTCTACACATTTATCAATGACTGTTACAACTTCTTTTTCCGATAGCGCCAAAACAACCGGCATCGGCTGATGAATCAGTAATAACTTTTGTTCGAGTGTTTCATTAGGAATATGTAATTCTTCGATATTGACGATATTCTCTGTAAATGAATCTTCTACAACTTTCTTACCGTGCTTAGAAATACTGTGGATATCATGCCACATCGCAAACTTCGGTAACATCTTCTCTTCTTGAACCATCTCTTGAATGTAGGTTACTGTTTCTTCATTTAATTTCTTCGCAGAGTCAAGGATGAGTTGTTCATCAGAATAGACGATCAGTGGATTTTGCATGCAATCCCAAATACCTGCTGTCTTTTTGACAGTAATGCCATATAGGAATACATATGTGATGCGAATACCTTCTCACGTAATGCATGTAAGTTCGATTCAATTTCAGCAGCCAAGATTGGTTTATTTTCTTTGATAATAGTTCTTCTGATTTGGTGCAGATTTCTTCAATCTGTTCATCTGTAAAGAATACATCTCCTGCCGGTATGATGGTCACTTCACCAATCTTTTCAATTGTCTTTTGTGTAGCTACATCAAAGAAACGGATGGATTCTACTTCTGTATCAAAAAACTCAATACGAATTGGTGAATCATAGTTAATGGAATATACATCGACGATACCACCTCTTGCGGCGGAAGGTTAATGGTTGGTCGATATGAGCTGTCTTCTGACATCCACCAGACAATAATTTTTGTTTGAATGCATGCATGTCCAGCGTATCACCTGTTTTAACCGTGATACAGCGATCTTTAAAATCTTCTTGAAATGGCAGTTGTCTTAACTAACGCTGATGGACAAGTAATAACTACTTGGTTTTGGATTCGATAACAGTCCTGCTAAGGTCTCTACTTTTTGTGCAGTCAATTCAGGACTAGATGCGATAGCTTCACGCGTAAAGATTCATCCGCGCCAAAAAGAGCACAATCTTTTTCATCTAAGAGTGTCGCAACCCTCTCATATAAACGCTGTGCCGTATAGAGATTTTGTTTTTACAACCAGACTATGTGGCTTCTTTTTGGAAAAGAAGTCGCAATGACTAACGCTTCTTCAATCAAAGAAGTATATGGGAATTGGGGACTTTGCGTGATCCAACAGTTTTTACAGTCTGGATTATCCACCATTCTTTCATACAACCAATTTGGAATTTTTCTGTATTGAACTTTTCAAGCAATCTCTTTTTGTAGTCTTCTTATTTTATCATTATTACCTTGAAAAACAGAAGAACACTTAATACATCTCTTCTAGATAAGAAAAATTGCCACAAATCATGTAATTTAACTTACTTTTTCTTTTCTTTGATGTTGTATTGATTCATCACTTTCTTAAAGGCTCATTGACCCAAGCTTTTTGCCGCATCGTTGTCATGATAGAGATGATACGTTCAAAATTCCTCTCGTTCTACCTTTGGAACTGGAGATAATACCCAATCAGGAACCTTTGCGTGATTTCTGCTCACTATGATCAACACCACCATTCGTATGCGCAATGTGGTCTGTTCCTAGTGCATTGATAATAGACTTCCTACCTTTTGTCCACCACCAGAACCATTCTACGAATACGTAAAAGCACCAACAGGAATATCCATACTCATCGTGTAAGATTAGAATATCCTCTGGTTGTAATTTATAGAACTTTCACAGCTTGTGAAATTGCACTACCTGATTCATTCATATGTATAAGTGGCTTCATGAGTGTTACTTGTTCACCATTGATTCTAACGCTAGCGATAAGTGCATTCCACTTTTCTGATGTAATGGAAGTTCCTAACTTTTCAGCTAGTTTATCTACGGCTAGAAATCCACTGTTATGTCTTTCTCGTATTCCTTGCCGGGGTTTCCTAAACTCGCAATTAACTTCATTACTTGTTATCCTTTTCTTCTAAATCCGCATCTGTTAATTTCTCTAGAACCATTGTCTCAGATAGATTTTCAGATGGTTTTTGATCTACCTTTTCAATATCACTATCTGTTAATTTTTCCAATACCATAGTTTCAGATAGATTTTCTTCAGAATGAGACTTCGTGTTTTCTACAACTTCTGTTTCAACAGCTTCTTCTGTGCTGCTATCTAAAGTAATATCTAAACTTTGAATCCATCTCTTACCAACACCTGTTTGTGCAAATTGTTCTAGACATTTGCTTTTTAGTTCTTCTTGTTGATCAAACTTCGCTTGGTCTTGGTAAATCTTATAAAGTGTAGCGTTTGCGAGATCTCTTATAAATACCAATCATCGTTCTAGAATAGATATATCCTTCATAGTCACCTTCAAGTAACTTTTCAAAGAATATCTGACCACGGTCATCTATTGAATCATAATATTTATCAAGCTGGTCTGATAATGCCTTTTAAGTTGATTACCTAATAATTCTTCATATGGTTGTAACTTTGCATGCATGGTTGCACGTAAATCATCTCTACCAATATGATGTAATACATTTGGAATTGCTAGATATAAATAGAAAAATGAATCTTCATTTGTGTCGATTGACTTAACACCCTTCTTATCTTCAATTAAAGAATCGATATCTAGTTCTTGTAATGTAGTATCAAATTCCTGAAAGTCTTGGTGATATGCACATCCCCAAAGTTTTAATACACGTCCTTTATTGGCAAATTCTGGATCATTACTGTTGAAATTAATTGATCCACGCGGTTAAAAGAACATCTCCTTTCTCATTGATTAAGCGCACGCATCAATAATCATCTTATCCGTCCACTGCTTTGAAGATATAAAAATCTTAATAATTAAATATGCATTAGTATACATTGCGAATGTTACAAATCTTGCTGGGTTCATATTTTTCCCTCCCTGTACTTATCTATATATTATAGCAGAAATATCCTAGACTTGTTCAAAATTTGCGAATCATTTGTTATATGTAAAATACCTACTACATTATCTAATGTATACATATATAAAGGAAAAATGTTATGGAAAACGCGAAAGAAGATAAAAACGAAATTTCTCAGTGTTCCTACACTGCTTTAAATTCTACTACTAGTATCTCGTATGCTTATTCTGCGTAGCACTCTACGTCAATAGTCATCCAGAGTTATTAAAGAAGACAACACCTACTCCAGAGCCTCACGGCAACTGCTTCTGACAGAGGCCAACTGCATCTGCTTTACCAGCCCATTTATACAGATCCAAACAGCGTTACAGTATTGGTTGATAAAAATCACTCCCCTTTCACGTGACTTCGTTCCTCGCAAATCTAGCTTCTCCGTATTTACAGAGTACTGCAGTGTAATTCAAATTCGTCAGGACGTTGGTGATGCGGCTAAATCTACAGTTTCTGGCTGTAGAAAGCTCGGTATTAAACTATATGTTACAGCCGGATACCGCCTCTTATGATGAACAACAGACGCTTTATGAAGACCGTGTTAGTAAGTTAGGTGAAAAGAAGTCTCTGATACAACCAGCAAAGCGTGTTATAGTGAAAACCAGACGGTTTAGCACTCGACTTTACAGATACAGCGACTGGTACAAGTTCTGTAGACTTGCGAAAATACACCTGCTGGTAAGTGGTTTATATGAAAATGCGCATACTTATGGATTTATCCTACGTTATCCTGATAAGAAGCAGGATATTACAGGATATAGCTATATGCCATGGCATTACCGCTATGTTGAACAGATGTTTTCTAGCGCAATGTATGAACAAAGGTGGCGCTAATTTAACATTTGAAGAATTTTATCAGATAACAAAGTAGAAAATCTCTACTTTGTGTTTTTGTGTGTGTAATTTTCTATAATTCTTTTTCATCTATTTTCATTCTAGCGTTGACATTTTTCACTTCAAAAAGTATTATTTATGAGCATATGTTCAATATATAGTAATTTGGAGGTGGTGCATGAATGAAGAGAACATACCAACCAAGCAAGAAAAGAATAAAAGCTACACTGACGCTTTTAGAGCCCGTATGGTTATCTGTGGTGGACGTAAAGTTATCAACAGACGTAGAGCTAAGGAAGAAAGGTCTTATCTGCTTAACACCATTGGTGGTCTTACTATGAGAGGTTGAGATGAAAGTAAAGAATCGAATTAAAAAGCGGGAAGAATTTCAACCATGATCAAAAGGGGCCAAGATTGTAAATCAATCCTTTGTCAATCTATTACGGACAAAAAGACGATGATGAGGCACGTATTGGGTATTTCTGTGTCAAAAGAAGCTAGGAAATGCCGCACATCGCAATCTATATAAAACGTCAGGTCTGTATGATGTGTCATGAATTAATTGATTTTAAAAAACACAAATCATGACTTGGTCTTGATTATCCGCTTTAACTATCTCTTCTCTTAGCTATGAGGAGAATAAAAATAACTTGGAAAAACTATTAATAAAGGCTAAAATTAAATAGTTGAAACATAAGGAGAAAAATATAAGTTTACCCCTCATCACAAAGAAACTACTTGCCTTAATGGCACTGTGACAATCGTAGTGACAGCTACTGGTTGTACAGCTCCAAAGGATGCGAATGGACACATTATTTTGATTTCCAACACAACAACTTTTTGGAGATATCTTCCAGTCTGAAAAACTGGTTTAATGTGCACATTTGGTTTGTACTAAGCTGGGTACTTAACCACTTAGCACCAATTATCACTGTTGGTGGTGCAATCGCTGTCGTTACTGGGTTGCTAGTATGGTTTACTTGCAGTCTTTACATTAAAATCACAGATGAGTATGCAAAGAATGCAGATGTTAGGTCAGCCTGAATTAAACAAGATTCAACGTAAATACGAAGGCCATGACGATCAAGCATCTAAGATGCGTATGGCTCAAGAACAACAGCAGTTAATGAAGAAGTATGACGTTAACCCCCGGGTTCTATGATGTTAGTACAATTCATTCAGTTACCTATTATCATGGCTATGTTCATGGCTATCCAGTGCAGAAGCTATTGTAAATGGTACATTCTTAGGAATGAACTTACAGGTTAAGCTCTCAGTGAAGCGTTTTGGTTTATTATTTAAAGGTGATCTTAGTGGATTACCATATATCATCTTGTTCTTATTAATGGCTGTTACACAGGTAGTATTAGTATTATTACCAATATACTTCCAAAAGAAGAAGGCTGCGGCTGAAGCTGCCAAGCATCATCGTAAGCCAGAACCTACAAATAATCAGAACATGATGATGCAGATGTACATGATTGTTATGGTACTTGCATTCGGTTTAATGTGGCAATCAGGTATGTCCTTATTCTGGTTCATTCGTAACATCGTAGATATTATTAAGACAATTATTGTCCAAAATATCATGGAGAATAATTCACAGAAAGAAGGCTTAAGATAATGCAAATCTATACTGCAAAAACACTTGAAGAACTTCTACAAAACGCTGCTGAAGAAAAGGGAGTTACAATCGATGAATTAGAATATACAATTGTGGAAGAGAAAAGGATTATTAGGAATTGGTAATTCTGTATCCGGCAAAAGGTATTCTGCAGCTGAAGATGAAGAATTTATCTTTTGACTACTTAGGTGAATTCTTTACACATATCGATTTAGATATTGAAGTAGCTTTAGAAGAATTAGATGATAGTTATGTCATCAATCTAAATTCTGATAACAACGCTATTCTCATCGGTAAGATGGGTAAGACATTAGTCGCGTTCAATACAGTATTGCGTGCTGCTGTAAACTCTGAATTTGAAAAAGCGTATCGATGTATTGACTGATATCAACCACTACAAAGAAAGAGCGCTATCAAAAAGATTCGTTCTATGGCTAGGGTATCTCTAAAACAAGTACAACGATCAAAGGTTGATGTAGTACTCGATCCAATGCCAAATGACGAAAAGAAAAGTGATTCATAAGGTATTAGGTGATTGGCACAACATCAGACAGAATCAGAGGGTGAAGGTAGCTACAGATACATCTGCATTCGTTATGTTTCCGATGAACCACAGGAAGAAATTCCAAATATGTCTGAATAAGAATTCTTAATTGGAATTCTTTTTATTGTTGTATATAAAATTTCATAAAGTGAAATACTTATTACTTGTTTGATGATAGGTTTATAATTATTTTTGGTGAAATTAATCACAAGTATTTACCGGTGATACCTATGATAATTCCATATGATTTACTTTTAAAAGGAGATAAATTTTATGTCTGAAATGCAAAAGGAGACAGTAGGCTCATTCATTTTAAAGGTATTAAATGGTGCAACAATCGCATTGTTGTAGCGTTAATTCCTAACGCAATTCTCGCAACTTTCTTAAAACCATTCGCTTCTAATCCATTATTATGCGAATTGGTTACACATCGTTCAAGTATTCCAATACTTTACACCATTAATGGCTGGTTATTTAATTTCAATGGAGCTTTAAGTTAAATCCAATTCAATCTTCTTGTGTGGGTGGTGCAGCTTATATTGGTTCTGGAGCTTGGAAATTCGTTGAAGTAACGATGGATGGAAATGTTACAAACATCTTCCGTTTAGCAGGAATTGGTGATGTGCATTAACAATGTTAACAGCACATTTCTAGCATATCTTGTGATTCGTTTAATCAGTGCTAAACTAGGTCCCTCTTTAATCTTGTATTCCTTCAATTATCGTTGGAACAGGTGTGGTTGGGTAGGTACTTTAACACTTCCATATGTTTCGTAGTGATTACTCTAATTGACAGGGAATCAATTCATTACAACATTACAACCAATTTTGATGAGTATCTTAATTGCGATGTCATTCTCACTCATTATCATTAGTCCACTATCTACCGTTGCGATTGGTTTTAGCAATTGGTTTAATCTGGTATCTCATCTGCTGCTGTGTGTATGGGTGTAGTTTCTTGCTGTTGCTTTACTTGTATGGGCATGCGCTTAGAGTTAATAAGCCCCGGTGTTCCTATCGCAATTGGTTTAGAGCCATGAAGATGATGATGCCTAATTTCCTAACATCCTATTATTGGTTTGCCAGTTGCGATTACAGCCGCAATTAGTTCTCTCAGTGTTCCTATTTTCCAGATGGTTGGTACTCCAGACATCAGCAGGATTTTGATTTGAGGACTTGTATCCCATTAGCGCACTCAATGCGGGAAATATCAATGTTGTGATTATGTAGTTGCCCCGGATTGTTGCAGTATTTGGAGTTGGCTTTATTATGTAAATAAAGTATGTTGTGATGTATTACATCTTATAAGAAAGAAATCTTACATTCAAAGGATAAAGGAGGAAAACAAAATGTTTGTTATATCGCAGTGCAGGTGCAATGTTTGCCGCTTTGGCCTCAATTACATAAAGCAGGAAATGAAGTTATTCTATTGGATATGTGGAAAGAACATATTCAGGCAATTAAAAATGATGGCTTAAAGATTGTTGGTGATACAGAGGATTGTGTCAAGATGACTATCATGGAACCAACAGAAGCCACAAAAAGAAGCTGAATTAATTATCTTATTTACAAAGGCTATGCAGCTGCCAACAATGTTACAAAATATCAAGCAGATTATTGGTAAGAATACAAAAGTACTTTTGTTTATTAAAATGGCTTTAGGGTCACGAAGATGTGATCAAACAATATATCCCTGAAGAAAATATCTTAATGGGTGTTACTGTATGGACGGCAGGATTAAAGGGTCCAGGTGTAGCGAAACTTATCGGTAAAGGTTCTATAAATCTACAATCTATCGATAAGAATGGTGAAGAAGCTGCAAAGAAGATTGTAGAAGTACTAAATCAAGCAGATTTAAATGTAACTTATGATGAAGATGTATTACCATCTATTTGGCGTAAGGCTTGTGTTAGTAGCACAATGAACTCTACTTGTGCATTACTTGATTGTACAATTGCGAATTCTTTCTAGTGAAGAAGCTATCCGTGTCGTAGATACAATTATTCACGAATTTGTAATGGTTGGTAGCCACAGGTGTTAAATTAGATGAACAAGCAATTAAAGACTATGTTATGAAAACATCTGTAGCAAGCAGCCGCATTATCCATCAATGCATCAAGATCTCATCCAAAATCATCGTCCAACTGAAATTGACTACATCAATGGTGCAGTCGCTAAAAAAGGTGATTCCTTAGGCATTTCACTCCGTATTGCCACATGATTACTGATTTAATTCATGCTAAGGAACATGTACTAAAAGATAAAAATAAATGAAAGAATCCCTTGTATGAAGTGAACCCCAAAAGTTGGACAACAACTTAGGAGGTTCACTTTATTATGAAATTTACATTTTGACGACAAAGTCCAAATCTACAATGAACGTAAACGTGATTCCACACCCGCAACTCAGTATTTAAAATGGAAAATGCAAAAATCTAAAAATTAAATATATTGTTAGACTAGCTGATAGACATGGAATTGGATATTCTCCCACGCCATATTTAATCAGGATTACCTGCTGAATTTTAAAGAAGAAGCCATCTATAGAGTATTAACACTTCATGAGTCAATAAAGAGCGTGTCAATAGATTTACTAGGATTATCTACCGATAGTATTCTACTTAGATGGATTAAAGAATACAAAGAAATGGATATAATGTCGTTATAAGGAAGCGAGAACGACATGCCAGAAGAAAAACAATCGAGGAGTTAGAAAGAAAACAAGTTCCTACGCGAGCAGAACTTGAGGGTTATTAATAGAGAACGAATTCATATTAGATGCCTTAGTTGGTGAAAAAGAGAAGCTATCGAGAAAAGAAGAAATAGTTAGAGCGATATCGGAGCTAAGGCAAGAAACTACAAGTGCCATTAGGATTTATCATTCAAACAATCAATGACAGCACACACTTGCCTTATCATATCAGCGCTCTGAAACTACTATTGGAAAAGACAAACAAGACAATAGATTTCAAATATGATGACGTAATGAATGATATCATCAGTATTTACTATACCCATAAGGAAGATATGGATATCGCCGCTATATCTTGAAATCAGGAAACTGTATCCAACAATCAATCATAAGACAGTACAAAGACTCATGCATAAGATGAGTCTGTTTGGAAATAAACCTAAAGCTAAATACAAATCATACAAAGGCAATATGAATGGTACGGTAAAGAACCACTTACTAGATGTCGTTATTGATGAAGAGAATCATAATACATATTACAAACGTAACTTCTCAACAAACACAGTAAATGAGAAATGGACAACAGATGTATCAGAGTTCCACATCACTGCAGGCAAGCTGTATCTATCACCAATCCTAGACATGCATAATAGAGAAATTGTATCTTGGGACATATCCAAACACCCAAATTATGAACAGATTTCCAATATGCTTACTATCGCATTTCAGAAACATCCACATATAGAAGGACTAATATTCCATTCTGATCAAGGATGGCAGTATCAAATGAATCAATACCATAATACTCTACGAATATGGAATCATCCAATCGATGTCACGCAAGGGAAACTGCTTAGATAACTGTGTGATGGAGAACTTCTTTGGAAAGATGAAGAATGAGATGTTCTATGGACATGAATACGAATTCAAAACCTTAGATGAGCTAGAAAAGTACGATGAATGAATACATACACTATTACAACGAAGAAAGAATACAGACAAAATTAAAAGGCCTAACTCCTTGCCAGGCAAGGAATCAAGCCTTATCATGTCTGTAAATTACAGTGTCCAAGAAATTGGGTTCACTCCATACTTTATTGTACACAGGGACTTTTTACTTTACATCTGTTGGTTTTGGATGATTTGGATTAAAGAAATGTGAATAAGAATTAAAACGAATAAAGAAATAAATGCAAACCATCACAATCATTACTGTCTCGAAGAGACGATTAAACATTTGCGGATCGTGGATATCAAAGAGAAGTGCTTTCAATAAACCTAATGGTAACGCTAGTAACCAAAGATACTGCTTTTTATCTTTGACAACGATCCAATTAAAGTAAGTTTTCATACTTTTCTCCTAATTATATCCTTTCTAATTTCAATATATTACGAATTATATAGAATTCAAGCCTTTTATATCATTTCTTGGGGAAACTATCTGGTTTAATGTATATAGTAGTGGGTTATCAACAGCTTTATTCCACATCCACAATCAGTGGTTATCCACAATTGTGGATAACTGTTGAAAACTTTAAATAATCCTTTTATTTATCGCATTATTTTTATAAACAATATTTTGTGTATAACATATTTTTAAGAAAAAGTTATCCACGATACTTATCAACATTGTTTATAACTTTCTCCACATTTTTATCCACATCAAAAATTTGTGGAAAAACTGTGGAAAAACCTTTATATTTCATACCTGTACTATATTTTTCTACATTGTTCAGTTGTGGATAAAAATTATCAACATTTTCACTATGGATTTATCCACAATTGAGTCTTTAAAATAAGAGTGCGACTTAATAAAGGGGATTTTTATGGAGTACAGAATGAACAATATTTGAAGGAAGTCTGGGATAAACTTCTTCAATATTTGAGTGATAACCAATTAGTTGATATTGTTATAATTAATAATAAACCTTGTGTATGCAATCACAGATGAAAAAGTGATTATTGTTGCAGCCATCTATTATTAATAAACAAATTTTACAGAGCCAAATAAAGAAATCGAAGCTTCTTTTTATTGATATTTTAAATGTTGATCATAATTTCATTGTAGAAGTGCTTTTGAAGAATGAATTAACAATCAATAAGGTAGTAACAACATCTATTTCTAAAATTGATACAAGTGACTTTGTCTCTTTTACCAATTCAAAAGATCGTAATTTTGATAATTTCGTTGTTGGTGACTGCAATCGAGAGCTCACGCTGCCGCATTAGCTTGTGCAATGAGTCCTGTAAAGTTCTTTAACCCCTTTATTTATCTATGGTAATTTCTGGTTTGGGTAAAACACATTTACTAATGTCAATTGCCAATTATGTATTAAAAGAAGATCCCACAAAAGAAGGTTTATTATACAGAATCTCTAAAGTTTTGATTGAAACTGTTGTTAATGCAATCAGAAATAATAAAATTGATGAATTTAAACAATACATGTATTCAGTTGATTTATTACTTGTTGATGATATTCAATTCTTAGCTGGTAAAGAAAAATCGCATGAAGTATTCTTCACAATTTATAATGAATTAGTAAATAATCGTAAGCAAATTTGTATTGCGTCTGATCGTTTACCAAAGGAAATTAAAGGTCTTGAAGATCGATTAATTAGTCGCTTCTCCAGTGGTTTATCTGTAGGTATCGATTCACCTGAATTTGAAACATCTCTTGCAATTCTTCAAATGAAGATAAAATCTAGTAGTTATTCCATCGAAGATGTTGATAAAGATGGATTAAATTATATTGCGTCTAACTTTTCAGGAAATGTCAGAGATTTAGAAGGTGCTTGGAATCGTGTATTATTCTATGCAATTCAATTCCAACCAGATGGAGGATGTATTCGTTTTGATACGATTATGAATGCATTAAAGAATCAATCAGTTGTTTCTGATAAGACTGGTTTATCTCCAAAGAAAATTATCAAAGTTGTCGCAGATTATTATGGATTAACAAGACAACAAGTTACTTCTAAAACACGTACAAAGAATATTGCGAATGCACGTCATATTTCTATTTATTTATGTCGTAAATTACTTGATATTTCTTTATATTAAAATCGGTGAAGAATTTGGTGGTAGAGATCATTCCACTATCATTAGTGCATGTACAAAAGTTGAATCACAAATTGCTAAGGACAAAGCAATGTCTGCAGCAGTAAAAAGAAATAGAAGATTACTTAAAGCTTAGTTATTCACAATTTTATCCACTGTAAAATAACAGGTTACAATGCTAAAATAGTATCGTCATTAAAGGCTTTCTAAGGGTTTTCCACATTATCCACATACTTAATAAGAATAAATACTTAAAATACTTTAAATACATGGGAGAAAAATATGAATTTAACAATTTCCAAAACAGAGTTTTATAACACATTACAGTTAGTATCTAGAGCTATCTCACCAAATTCTCCACAAACATCTCTAAGAGGATTAAAAGATTGAAGTGAAAATCAATCTATGATAGTGTGACTGGTAGTGATGCGGATATTTCTATCCAGAAGCGTAAAATCACTGCAAACAGGAGAAGAATAAATTAAATATCTTAGGTAGAAGTTGTTCTATCTTTAATTGAATCTAAATACTTATTAGAAATCAGTACGTAAGATTGATGTGAAGAAATTCATGTTGAGATTATTGATGGATTCTTACAAAATTCTCAGGTATCTAGCTGCATTTAAAATCAATGGTATGAATCCACATGATTATCCAAGAACACTGATTTTTCTAAAACCAAGTAAACTCTGTTGTGATTCCTGGCAAGGTTGCGTCTGATCTATTGAACAAACAAACATTTGCGACATCTATAAAGGAAACACAAACCTGTTTTAACTGGTGTTAATTTCCATCTTGCAAATAATATATTATAAGTTGTACTGCTACTGACTTCTATCAGTCTCAGCAAAGAAGACATACTCCATTTATCAAAGTCCTGATAGCTTTAATGTAACAATTCCTTCTAAGCTCCTAAATGAAGTAAAGGCTACAATGCTTGGTGATGATTGTGAAATCAAAATCTTCTTGAACGATAAGAAAGCACTAAGTTTGTGAATAAAGATATGATTTTACAAACAAGATTATTAGATGGTGGATATCCAGAAACTGATCGTTTAATTCCTAGAGAATTTTAAACATACCTTAGAAATTAGTCGTAGCGATTTAATTCACGCACTGACCGTACAACTTTTTATTAAGACAGATAATAAGGACAATTAACCGTCTACAGTGTGTCTCTACACAGAAGAAATTGTACTCAACAAATAAGAGTCAAGAAACTGGTAGAATCCTACGAAACATTGGTTGGTATATTTACTGGTAGAATCCTTAGATATTAGTTTCTCAGGAAACCATGTCATGGAGCTCGCTAGATCAATCAGAGAGATAAATTAAAAGATTGAATTTGTAGGAGAAAATGAGACCATTATCCTCAGCAGTGAAGAAGATTCTACAATCTTACAACTTGTTCCTTCCAGTTAGAACTTGTAACTCATCAGAGTAGATAAAAATCTACTCTATTGAAATATCATAAGAATTTCTGGTTGAATTTTTAGATATAAAATGTTTATAAATGCCTTTGTATAAAGGATTTTTGCATATGATATAATTATATTGGTAGGTTTTATGAAGGAGTTTACGATGGATCACAACAGAATACACATTACTTTAGTTGTCAATTTATGAAACTCTCTGGCATCGTCTCCACTCGGTGGTGAAGCGAAGCTTTAGAATTAAAGAGAATGGATATTGTTGTGAATGGTGAAAAGAAAATCGTAGAGCAGAAAACCTATCCGTAAGCGACAGTATTGAAGGAAAGATTCTTTGTGGTCTAATGTATATCATATTCAATTAAGAAATTTTAGAAATTATGAAAAATGCTATATAGAGTTTTAATCCAAGTATCTAATCTAATCAATGGCATGCTCACAGGAAAGACAAATTTATTAGAGAGTTTAGTTTATCTTTCATTAACTCATGTTCCTACATCGTATCGTTGATGATAAGAAATTGATCTCGCAACGATGAGATGCTTTGCAGGAATTGATTGTCGATTTGTGGATACAGATGAAAAGAGATAGAAGTAATTATTCATCCAAATGGAAAAACTCTGATGATTCATAAAAGACCACTACAGAGTAGTGAATTCATTGGTTTATTAAAATGTAGTTTTATTCTCACTCAGATGAGATCTTAGACTAATGATCAACCGGAAAGAGAGAAGACGAGTGATGAATCAAGAAATCACAAAAAGTTTCTTATCACATCTATTATCAGTCAAATCAATTTCAAATGTACTTAAAAAGATAGAAATGCTTTATTAAAGAGTGAAAAATTGATTTTAACTATTTAGATGTTTTAGGATGAACAAATATCTCAAGGTAGAAGCGTATATTATCCGTGAAAGAAGAAAGTTTATTAAAGTGATTCAATTCTGTGATTTCTAAAATTTACCAGGATTTATCTGAAGTCAAATTCAGTTGAAGTTGGTTTATAAAACTTTCGTTGATGATACAGATAACCTAGAAGATTCTAGAGATCTCATCGTGAATCACGTCAGAAAGATATTGAATATCATATTACGAAAGTTGGTATTCATTTAGATGACTTGATATTTAAGATGGATGAGATCAAAATTTAATTTACTTTGCAAGTCAAGGTCAAAAGAGAATGGCAATGTTATCGTTTAAATTGGCTTTTATTAAATTACATTGTTAATGACGAAGAAAAACAACCACCCTACTTTTTAGATGATGCGCATTAAGTGAATTAGATTATAGGTCGTCAAAAGAAGTTATTACAGATGGCTACAGCGTGATTTTCAATGCATTATCACGACGACGGAAATTCCTGGATTTTTGAAACATGCAGACATGATGGAATTTCATATAGAAGATGGAAAATCCACTTACAGGAGGTAAGCAATGAGTGATAAATTAGAGCAGGTAACTGAAGTATCTCGAAAATAGTGAACTTGTATTAGGACAAGAAATGGATAAGTGAAAGTTGGCACACACTTATAACGACTTGATATATTCAGGTCTTTCAGATGGCTTGGAAGCTGTGCGTACAAAAGACGTGTATATGTATATCGCATCAACTTCTTCAAAAGGTTTACATATCACCTTGTTTGGGGAAATTGTTGATACTGGTATTGATGAGCTATGAGTGGTATATGCTTCAACAGTTACCGTAACTGTTGGATAAAGACAACATTATTAGTGTTGGAAGATGACGGTCGTGGCATGCCTCACAGGTGGCTAATGAAAGACAGGTAAGCCCACAATTGGAGACAATTTTCTTTACCGTCCTCTGCACGCTGGTGGCATTCGGCGGTGGTGCTTATAAAGCATCCGGGTGGTTTGTTATCTATGGTGTAGGTGCGTCTGTTGTTACCGCGTTAAGTAGTTGGTTAGAAGTAAGTGTATTTCATGATGGAAAAGAATATTTTATCTCGTTTTGAAAATGGTGGTCATCCATAGCAGGGAAGTCTTGTAGAAAAGGGAACACGTCCCACTGATAAGCATGGCTCTACAGTACGTTTCAAAGCTGATCCAACAATCTTTACTGAAACAGTTGTAGGTTATGAACATGAAACTCTTACGTGATCAAGCTTTACGTCAATTAGCATTCTTAAATTAAGGGTATTTGTTTGAAGTTTAATGATTTACGTGAAGATGACGAATCAAAGCAGTCATTATGTATTTAAGTTCTGATGGCGGTATTTAAAAACAATATATTGAATTCTTAAATCGTAATCGTGATGTTGTAAATCATGAAATTATTTATAGTGAAGGTTAGAGAAAATAATATTCAAGTAGAAAGTTGCTTGTCAGTATAACGATGGCTATAATCCTAATATTTATACTTTTCTGTAATAATATCAACACAGGTGAAGGTGGTACACATGAAGAAGGTTTCCCGCTCTTGCATTAAAAACCGTGTTATCAATAAGTATGCTCGTGAAATTGGTTTCTTAAAGGAGAAGGATGATAATCTAACGACAGATGACTGTCGTGAAGGTTTAACAGCTGTTATTAGTGTAAAGCACCCAGATCCTCAGTATGAAGGACAAACAAAGACAAAATTAGGTAACTCTGAAGTACGTAAGATTGTTTCTGATATCTTTGGTACACAATTAGAGCGTTATCTGATGGAAAATCCTGATGAGGCAAAGGTTATCCTTGAAAAGGTTGCCTTAGCTTCACAAGCACGTATGGCGGCTAAGAAGGCTCGTGAATTAACAAGAAGAAAGAGTGCTTTAGAAGTTAGTCCACTTCCTGGTAAGTTAGCAGATTGCTCATCTAAGGATGCGTCTATCTGTGAAATCTATATCGTCGAGGGACAGTCAGCCGGTGGTTCCGCAAAACAAGGAAGAGATTCACCTCTGTGCAATTCTACCGTTAGAGGTAAGATTACTTAACGTAGAAAAGGCTAGACAGTCTCGTATTTATGAAAATGCAGAAATTCGTTCCATGATTACTGCATTTGGATGTGGTGTTAGTGATGAAATTGATCTTGAGAAGTTACGCTATCACAAGATTGTTATCATGACCGATGCCGACGTCGATGGTGCTTTCATATTCGTACATTATTATTAACATTCTTCTATCGTTACTTACGTCCATTTATTGAACAGGGTTATATCTATATTGCACAACCACCACTCTATAAGGTTCAAAAGGGTCAGACTGTTCGTTATGCATATACAGATAGTCAATTAGAAGATGTAAAACGTGAACTGGGTGATCGTCTCAGTATTCAACGTTATAAGGGATTAGGTGAAATGAATCCTGAACAGTTGTGGGAAACAACAATGGATCCTAAGAATCGTACATTGATTCGAGTTGCAGTAGGTGATGCGGAAGCAGCTGACTATAACTTTACAATGTTGATGGGTGAAGAAGTTGAACCACGTAAGAACTTTATTGTAGAAAACGCACACTTTGCGGAAAACTTGGATTTTTAAGAAAGGAGATAAATTACAATGGCTTTAGATGATTTTATGGAATTTGACGAAAGTAATTTTGATCCTGGACATATTACAGAAACAGAATTAACAAAAGAAATTCGTCGTGACTTCTTGGAGTATTCGATGTCAGTTATTGTATCACGTGCATTACCTAGATGTACGTGACGGTTTAAAACCTGTACAGAGAAGAATTCTTTACTCCATGCATGAGATGAACATCGGTCCTGACAAGGCATATCGTAAGAGTGCACGTATTGTCGGTGATACGATGGGTAAATATCACCCTCACGGTGACTCTTCTATCTATGGTGCATTAGTTTATTTAGCACAACCGTGGAATATGAGAACTGTATTGGTTGATGGACATGGTAACTTTGGTTCGATGGATGGTGATGATCCAGCTGCGATGCGTTATACCGAAGCACGTATGTCTAAGATTGCGGTAGAAATGTTACGTGATCTTGAAAAAGATACAGTTGATATGGTTGATAACTATGATGGTCAAGAAAAAGAACCTACAGTTTTACCATCACGTTATCCAAACTTAATTGTAAATGGTTCTTCTGGTATTGCGGTAGGTATGGCAACCAATGTTGCACCACATAACTTAGGAGAAACAATTGATGGAATTTTTGCGGTTATGGATAACCCAGAAATTACAGCGACTGAACTCATGAAATACATGAAGGGTCCTGACTTTCCTACAGGTGCCTATATCTTAGGTAGATCGGGTATCCGCCAAGCATTTGAAACTGGTCGTGGATCAGTCATCATGCGTGCTAAGACAAAGATTGAAGAAATGCCAAATGGCAAATCTCGTATCGTAGTCTATGAATTACCTTACATGGTAAATAAAGCTAGCTTGGTAGAAAGAATTGCAACTTTAGTTAGAGATAAAGTAATCGAAGGTATTACTGACTTACGTGATGAATCTAATATGGATGGTATCCGTGTTGTAATTGAATTACGTAAGGATATCCAACCAGATGTCATGTTAAATCAGTTATATCGCTCTACACCTCTACAATCTAACTTTTGGTATAAACAATGTTGTATTATTCAATCGGTGTTCCTCGCCAAGCGAGTATGATTGATCTTCTAAAGGGATATATTGCATTCCAAGATGAAGTAATCGTACGTCGTACACAGTTTGATTTAAAGAAAGCACAAGATCGTGCACATATTTTAGAAGGTTTACGTATTGCGGTTGATAATCTAGATGCGATTATTCATACAATTCGTGATTCACGTGATCCTAATGAAGCGATGCCACGTTTGATGGAAGGCTTTGGTTTAGATGAAATTCAAGCCAAGGCAATCTTAGACATGCAGTTTAGAAGACTAACAGGTCTTGAACGTGAAAAGATTGAAAATGAATATCAAGATCTATTGATTAAGATTGCTGACTTCCAGGATATTCTTTCTAATCATGCACGAGTATTACAAATCATTCGTGATGAATTGAGTGAAGTGAAGGCGAAGTTTAATGATCCACGTCGTAGTGAAATTATCGACGCAATCGCTGATGTAGAAGATGAAGACTTGATTCCAGTTGAAAATATCATTATTACGTTATCTTCAAACGGATATATTAAGCGTTTAACAACAGATACCTATCATGTACAAAACCGTGGTGGTAAGGGTATCAAGGGCATGGAACTCAATAAGGATGACATTATTGATCAGTTTATCAGTATGTCTACACATGACCACTTATTAGTATTTACAGATAAGGGTAAGGTATATCGTATTAAGGGATATAACGTGCCTGAATTCAGTAGAACAAGTAAGGGTATTCCTGCTATCAACTTAATCAGTATGGATAAGACTGAAAATATTCGTGCTCTTGTACCATATAGCAAGGATCATGATTCTAAGTTCTTATTCTTCGTTACAAAGCAGGGTATTATCAAACGTACTACATTTGATGAATATGAAAACATCAATAAGAATGGTAAGATTGCGATTAAGTTAAATGAAGATGATGAACTTGCATTTGTAAGAAGTACAGATGGTAATGCGGAAATTATCATTGCAGGTTCAAATGGTAAGGCTGTTCGCTTCCTTGAAAACACAGTTCGTCCTCTAGGACGTACAGCACGTGGTGTGAAGGGATTCAACGTTGATGGTGGTTATGTCATCGGATCTAGCTACAAATCTTGAAGGTGAATATATCTTAACAATTACAGAAAATGGATTTGGTAAGAAGTCATCCTTAGAGGATTATCGTATGACACGTCGTGGTGCACGTGGTGTTAAGACGGTTAATGTTACAGAGAAGTCAGGTAAGCTTGTATGTATGCGCGCTGTAAGAGGCGATGAAGACTGCATGATTATGACTGCTGGTGGTATTGTAATCCGTATCTCTCTAAAACCAGGTATCTGTATATAGTCGTTCTGCACAAGGTGTGAAGGTTATTAATGTGAAGGATGATATAGTGTCATCTGTAGCGATCCTTGAACCTGAGGAAGATTCAGAAGTTGTAGATATCTCTCATAATGAAGTGTTAGATGAAGGTGCTTTTGAAGAAATAGCAGAGGATGAAGAAGATATCATCGAAAATGATGAGGAAGAAGTAACAGATTCTGATTCAGAAGAATAAAAAATGAGACAGAGTAACTAAAACACTCTGTCTTTTCTTATCTGAATATACTTCCGTAGCGAAATGCAGAAGTTTTTATTTAGAGACTACTTTTTCTTAGTAGTCTTCTTTGCTGGTTTAGCAGCTTTCTTTGTTACTGGTGCCTTTTTTGTTGCTTTCTTTGTAGTTACTGGCTTTGACTGTCTTTTTAGTAACTTTCTTTGCAGCAGGTTTAGCAACTGCTAACAGCTTCTTAGCTACTGGTTTTTGCGACTTTCTTAGCCGGAGTAGTTTTCTTGGCAACTTTTCTTTTCAGCCTTCACTGGAGCCTTTCTTGTAACTTTCTTTGTGGCAGTCTTCTTTCCATTCTTTTCCATATCTGCAAGAATTAGATCACATAAATAACCCTTTACAGATTCTTTAGCTTCAAGCCAAGCGATAACTGTTTTCTCAACTTTATTGTTAAAGCGGACTGAGAATGAGCGGTAGTTGTTTCTGTTGTAGTTGTTGTTATACTCTAACTTCTGTTTGTACTGCGACTTTTTTGCCATACCTATTCTCCTTATTATTAAAACAACTATGTTGTTTAATCACTTTAAATATATCACTGTTTTGTAACATTGACAAATTTCTATCAAGATGATTAAATAATTTTATAAAAACGTTGATAGAGAATAGTAGTACAAAAGCATTTACAGAAAGGTAACGGATGATGTGAGTTGCCATTGTGATGTATGAATCCGCTCTTGAGTGAAACTAATACTTTCCGGTTGTCCCGTTATCGCTAATGAAGTGGTTAAATTGTTTCACGTGAAACAATTTAACAAAAAGGGTGGCACCGCGTTGACATCGTCCCTTTGATGGATGATGCTTTTTTATTTTTAGAGGAGAGGTAAATTATGATAGATATTAATCTAATTCGAGAAAATCCAGAACTTGTTAAAGAAAATATCAAGAAGAAGTTCCAAGATGAAAAGTTAGTACTTGTTGATGAAGTATTGAGTATGGATGCTGAGTATCGTGCTGCGAAAACACGTGGAGATACTCTACGTGGAGAGAGAAATAAGATTTCTAAACAAATTGGTCTCTACATGAGAGATAAGAACATTGAAGCTGCAGAACAAGCTCAAAGCAATCTCGTAAAGGATATGGATGCCGAGCTAGAAAGCTTAGAAAGTGAAGGAAAGAGAAAACTTGCTGAAGAAATCAAGAATAGAATGATGGTTATTCCTAATATCATTGATCCTTCAGTTCCAATTGGAAAAGATGATTCAGAAAATGTAGAAATTCAAAAATATGGCGAACCAGTCATTCCTTCATTTGAAATTCCATATCACACAGATATCTTTAGAGAAACTAGCTGGTATTGATATTGATAGTGCTGGAAGAACATCTGGTAACGGCTTCTATTACTTACAAGGAGATGTAGCTAGATTACATTCTTCAATTCTTGCGTATGCTAGAGATTTCATGATTAATAGAGGATTTACTTACTTCATTCCTCCATTCATGATTCATAGTAGCGTTGTAACAGGTGTTATGAGTTTTGCAGAAATGCAGAACTATGATGTACAAGATTGAAGGTGAAGATTTATACCTCATTGGTACTTCGGAACACTCAATGATTGGTCGATTCATGGGTCAAATCTTAAAAGAAGAAGATTTACCATACGCTTTAACATCATATAGCCCATGCTTCCGTAAGGAAGTTGGTGCACATGGAATTGAAGAAAAGAGGTCTCTATCGTGTACATCAATTTGAAAAACAAGAAATGGTAGTTGTATGTAAGCCTGAAGACTCTATGGAATGGTATGAGAAGTTATGGCAGAATAGCGTAGACTTCTTCCGTTCGTTAGATATTCCTGTAAGAACTTTGGAATGCTGCTCTGGTGACTTAGAGATCTTAAGGTTAAGAGCTGTGACGTTGAAGCTGGTCTCCCACGTCAGAAGAAGTACTTCGAAGTTGGAAGCTGCTCTAATCTAGGGGATGCTACAGGGCTAGAAGACTTGGAATCGAATCTAAGGGTGAAGAGTGCAAACTACTTTTGCACATGACATTAAATAACACTGTAGTAGCTCCTCCACGTATGCTAATTGCATTTGTTGAAACAATAACTTAAAATGAGGATGGATCACTCAATATTCCAGAGACCACTCAGACCATATATGGTGGACAGGATACAGTTGTTCCTCCAACAAAGAAGAAGAGTTTCTGAACTAGGGATTGTTTCACGTGAAACAATCCTTTTTAAAATACATACTTGAGAAGTAAGATAAATTTGTTATAATCATACATGGCACAGCATATATGACATTGAACCTGGTCAGGGCCGGAAGGCAGCAGCCATAGATGTCCCTGTATCGCGTGTGCCACTTTTATTTTATGAAAACACACGAAGAATATATGGAACTGGCTCTAGAAGAAGCTAGAAAAGCAGAAGAAAGTCGGATGAAGTGCCTGTAGGGATGTGTCATTGTATGTGGCGGAGAGTAATTGTGCACGTGGGCACAATCTTAGAACTAACTGAAACTGTAGCATATGCACACGCTGAGAATGATGACTATTCAGGAAAGGCAGCAGAAGTAAAAGGAACTGAGTGCTAATGGCTGTGATTTATATGTAACCTAGAACCATGTATGATGTGTACAGGATTATCAATCTTTCTCGTATAAGATCAGTATATTATGGCACAACAGATCCAAAAGGCGGATGTTTTAGAGACAGTAATTGATTTGAAAAGAGATAAATAGACTCAATCATTACCCCAAATATAGTTGGAAATATATCCAGAAAGAGTGTGCTGAGATACTCAACAAATTACTTCCGTAGAGAAACTCACAAAGAGAGAAAAACAGAAAAATAAAGCCAATATACAGTGAATTCCTACATGGAATGTAGGAATTTTGTTATAATCGAATATACTGGGAGAAAAATAATGTCAAAGCAAGCGTTATATCAAAAATATCGTTCATCAAACTTCGAAGAAGTAGTAGGACAAGAATATATAGTTCAATCAATTAAGAATGCTGTGCGTGAACATAAAGTAGGCCACGCATATCTTTTCTGTGGTCCAAGAGGAACCGGAAAGACGACAATAGCAAGACTTTCTGGCAGCAGTAAAACTGCGAACATCCAGAGAAGGCTCCATGTGAAGAATGTGATAACTGTAAAGCCGCAAATAGCGGAACCCATCCAGATATTATTGAAATTAACGCAGCGAACGAAACTCACGTGGAAGATATCCGTGATTTGATTGATCGAAGCAAGCTAGCACCAATGCAAGGTCATCATAAAGTGTATATTGTGGACGAGGTACATCAGCTATCCAGTGCTGCATCTAGCGCATTACTAAAGACATTAGAAGAACCACCAGAAAATGTTATCTTTGTACTAGCTACAACAGATCCACAAAAGCTACTACATCAATCATTTCAAGATGCCAACGCTTTGACTTACGAAATTACGCAAAGACCAATTAAAAATCATCTATTAGATATCAAAGCAAAGAGAATATCTCTTAGATGAAGAAGCAGCTGAAAATATTGCGGTGTTATGTGATGGTGGTATGCGTGATGCCTTAAGTATTATGGATCAATGTGCATCCTATACAAGTGATCATATTACAGCAGAGGAAGTAGATCATATTTATGGACTAGCATCTGTTGAAGAGAAGATAAACTTTAATACATTCTAATTCATGCAGGAAATTTAGAAGACATCCTAACAAGAATTAAGAAGTATGAGCACAAAGGTATCGACTTCCAGAAGTTTTACAGATGGAATGATAGATATTCTAAAAAGATGTTGTCATCTACCGTTCTACAAAGAAAGACGCTTTACTCAAAACTTATCACAAAAGAACAAGCAGAATCTTTATCAGACATTAAAGTCAACAAAACATGCATGCATATAATTGAAAAGATGTTTGATTCAGAAAGACAAGTTTAGAATCGCAACATCTTCTTGTAAGTTGTTTTAGTAATTTGTTTGGGTCTAGCAATCCAGCTCACTGTAGAAACTGTGATGGTTGGAAAAAGCATGTAGAAGTTGCCACTAAACCACAAGAAAGTAGTTATGTTGTACCTACAGTAGAACTAAAAGAACCAGAAAAACCTATAGAACAACCAAAGGAAATCAAGGAAGAACAAAAGTCTGCAGAAGCAGTAAAGACAAAGGTTTCTACAAGTTCTAACGAACTCTCAGTTGAAGAAAATTCTAACCCTACTTGTAGCAACGCAAAAAGCAATAAATTTCGAAGATGATGAGAGTTCAACAAGATTCACTAGCTTTATTTGATATGGAAAAGCAAGAAGTACACGATCACTTCTTGAAGAGCAGAATTGTCGCAAGTGGACTTGATTGTGTTGTGCTAGCTACTGATTCTAAAGTGCTAGCAAATCGAGATGAATGAACCAAAGATGAATCAAGAGTTGTATCAATTTGCAAAAGAAACTTTAGGTATTGATAAGATGTTGTATATTGCGACAAATGAAGCAATGAAAGATGCAACTCTTAAAGTTTATCGAATTAAAGAAACGGGTAATTTTGCCACAGCCAAAATCAATTGTTCGATACACAATTGAAAAAGCCACAAGAAGTATCAACAGAAGATAAAGTAAAAGCAATGTTCATCCAGAAATTTTAGAAATAGAGGAATAAAAAATGGATTCAGAAATTAATGGAACAAGCTCGCCAGATGCAAGACAACCTTGGCAGAAATTGAAGAAGAACTTAACGCAACAGAGGTACAGAGAGAGGCAAGCTGGAGGAAATGGTGATTAAGGTTGTTGTCAATGGAAGAAATGAAGTGCAATCTGTAGAAATCGTGATGATCTTATGTCTGTAGATAACAAAGAAATGTTACAAGACTGTAATTTTAATCACTGTAAATGAAGCGGTTGAAAAGGCATTCCAAGATAGAGAAAACAAACTTGGCTCTGCCACAAGCGGATTAAATCTTCCGGGGATGTAAAGAATGTATCCCAAAGAGTTTAACCGAATTGATTGAACGTTTAAAATTCTTGCCTGGTGTTGGTGAAAAGACAGCAGAAAGATATGCGTTTTCTATTATGGAAATGAATCTTCAAGAGGCAAAAGGAATTCGCGCAGAGCAATAAATGATGTTCATGAGAAGATAACTCATTGTAGGATATGTGGAAATCTTTCTGAGAAAGACGAATGTGAAATTTGTCGTGATGAAAAGTCGCAATCATAAACAGATTTTCGTAGTACAGTCCCCTAAAGATGTTATCGCAATGGAAAAACAGCAGAATACCAGTGGTAGCTATCATGTATTAAATGGTTTAATTTCCTCAAAACAGAAAGGAATCATGCCAAAATGACTTAAATATTGAGTCCTACTCACAAGACTGCACCTGAAGCAGAAGAAGTGATTTTAGGAACCAACATCACAATTGATGGGAAACTACCGCAATGTATTTGAGATAAACTCGATTACATCCCGCTATCCCACACGTGTTAGTAACTCAGAATTGCACATGGTCTTCCATCAGGTGGAATGCTAGACTACGCGAGACGAAATGACACCTAGCGCATGCATTAGCAGATCGTCGCAAGATGAAATAGAAAAGAGGTGTTTCTATGAACACAGATTTAAAAGATTGCACAAGCAGCTGTCCCTGGAGCCAATTGATACAAATTGCGCAGAAAAGCAGGAATCCCAGAAGATTACTTAGAACTTTATGGTAAAGAGAAAAAGCCAAAGTAAACATTAAAGCTCATGGAAACACTAGCAGACAAGACAGGATGGGAAAACTGGTATGGTAGACTGCAATCAATCCAACAAAAAGCAGGTGAAGGAAAAATCTACTACTACCATCGGTTTGGCAGATGGTTTATCAAAGATAAATAAAAATGTTATGGCATGTTTACGCGAACCATCTTTAGGACCAGTATTTGGTTTAAAGGGTGGAGCAACTGGTGGAGGATATGCGCAGGTAGTTCCGATGGAGTCTATCAACCTACACTTTCACAGGTGACATGCGTGCAATCACAACAGCCAATAACTTTAATCGCAGCTATCTTAGACAATTCAATCTTCCAGGAAATCCACTCAATATCGATCCAACAAGAGTAACTTGGAAGCGTTGCTAGATATGAATGATCGTACATTACGCGATATTACAATCGCGCAGAAGATCAAATGGTGTTGAAAGAGAAGATCACTTTTGTAATTACAGTGGCTTCTCGAGTAATAGCATATCTTATGCCTTTCAAAAGACTTACAGGATTTTTGAAAAGAGAATTGAGTAGAGCGGTATGTAGCGTATACATATGATGATCAAACCAGTGACTGTAAATGATATTCAAGCTGCTGGTGCTGCAACTGTCGTTATGAAGGAAGCTATCAATCCTAACTTAGTACAGACTTTAGAACATACTCCAACATTCATTCATGGTGGACCATTCGCAAATATTGCGCATGGATGTAATTCAGTTATCGCAACGAAGATGGCTTTAAAACTAGCAGATTATGTTGTGACAGAAGCAGGCTTTGGCGCAGATCTAGGTGCTGAGAAATTCTTGGATATTAAGTGTCGCTTAGTGAAATTGAACCCTTCTGCAGTTGTAGTAGTCGCAACCATTCGTGCTCTAAAGATGCATGGTGGTGTTGAACAAGAAAATCTTGATCAACCAAATGTTGAAGCGATGCTTGCAGGTGCGAAGAACTTACAAAAACATATTGAAACAGTTCAAAGTTTCAAACTCCATTTATCGTCGCTATCAACAAGTTTGCAAAAGATAGTAAAGAAGAAGTGGATGCACTACTTACATGGTGTCATGAAAATAACTATCCAGTTGCGAGAAGCTGATGGATGGGCAAAAGGTGGCGATGGTATGTTAGATCCAGCAAATAAGGTTGTGGAGATCACAGACCATGCATGCAAGTATCAACCAATCTATGATGTGAATGATTCCATTGAAACTAAAATCATAAAGATTTGTGAAACGGTATATGGTTCATCACATGTAGAATTTAGTGAACTAACAAAGACAAAGATTCAGGACTTTATCAAACATGGATGGGATAAATTACCAGTATGCATGGCAAAGACACCATTATCACTGAGTGATGATCCTACTCTAAAGGGAAGACCAGAAAACTTTGTAACACATATTACAGATATCTCAGTATCTGCTGGTGCAGGCTTTGTGGTTGTTTATACAGGAAATGTACTCACAATGCCAGGACTTCCAAAAGTACCAGCAGCAGTGAATATGGGAATTGATGAAAATGGAGAAACCTACGGCTTATTCTAATTAAGATAGAAAGGAGGAATCATTATGGGATCTATTGCATATGTAACAGATGAAAATATGCTTGCATATCATCGCTTATGTCAGAAATCAATCGATACTCTTTTGGCGATTATCCAATAAGAAGTTTACGGATTTCCGTAAAGGAGATTTACTATTCTTCTTTGCAAGACCAAATCATGGACGTAAGAAAGCATTGATTGGTTATGCGCATTATGATTCCGAAATAAATCTTTCACTTAAACAGATGTGGAATCGCTATGGTGATTCCACTGGATATGACACACAAGATGGGCTCTACGCAGCGATAGAAAAAGCATCTCGTGGAAATATACCGCCACAGATGAATTGCTTATATCTAACAAACGTTGTGTTCTTCTTATCACCTGTCTATCCTAGAAGATGTAGGTATTTCTATACAAAACAATCTTGAAAGTTATTGTTATCTAGATAAAGATAGTCCAAAGATAACTGCCAAGATTTTACAACAAGCACAAAAACATGGTATCGACCTCTGGAGTGCAGAATCCAAATATCACTCCAGAAGAAATCTTTAAAGAAGATGCCACAAAACATTATCTAGCAGTTATCTCTCAAGAGATTGGCCAAGATAGTGGAAATGAAAGACAACAACGCACGCTTGAAAAGTATGCAAAACAGAAAGCGAAAGAATCTGGTTGGGAGTTAATTCGTGGTAGTAATACAGAATGTATTCGTATGGACGGAAGTGAAATACAAATTGCGATTCCATTTGTATCACAAGTAAAAGAACAACCCCAGAAGATTCGAGAATATATAGGAAGGCTAACGATGTATCGCTTGTTGGCCAAGCATCAGGGTTTGGAAGGCAAAATCAGATTTGAAATACTTTCCCCAAAATACCTGACGTATTAAAGGAAATGGTGGAAGAAATAAACAATGAGTGATTTTGATATTATTGTCATTGGTGGTGGTCATGCAGGTATTGAAGCTGCACTGGCTGCTGCACGACTAAAAAAGAAAACATGTCTTCTTACATTGAAGATAGAAAATATTGGAAAGATGCCATGTAATCCATCCGTAGGTGGACCAGCAAAAGGATTGTCTGTAAGAGAAATTGACGCCTTAGGTGGTCAAATGGCGATTACTGCCGATAAGACAGCGCTGCAATTCAAGATGTTAAATGGCGCAAAAGGTCCAGGTGTACGTGCACTCCGTGTGCAGTCAGATAAACTTGCGTATAAGCGTATGATGCAAGATATCTGTTTACATCAGGAAAACCTAAGCGTGATTGAAGGTATGGCTAGCAAACTTAATGTAACAGACAACAAAGTTACAGGTGTTACGTTAAAAGATGGAACTGTGATGAATGCCAAGATTGTGATTGTAACAACAGGCACATATATGGCAGGCGTAAATATGATTTCATCAGAAGTTACACCAGGTGGTCCAGATCTTGAACCAACAACCGGGGACTTATCAGAGTCTTTGTACGAGAGCTAGGATTAAAAACCTTCAGATTAAAGACAGGAACACCGCCAAGAATCCTGCGTTCATCCATTGACTTTAGCTAAGTGAAATTGGAACCAGGTACAGAAGGTTTCTTACACTTCTCAGAATTAACGACAAAAGAAGATGTATTGCCATATGATAAACAAGTATCTTTGTCTATATGACCTATACAACTCCAGAAACACACGAATATATCTTAGGAAATCTCAATAAATCCAGTATGTATTCTGGTGTCGTTAAGGGAGTTGGACCTCGTTATTGTCCATCTATTGAAGATAAACTTGTCACGTTTCCAAGATAAAACCAAGACATCTATTATTCTTGGAGCCAGAATCACTGGAGTTAGATACCATTACCCACAAGGATTCTCCACATCACTTCCAAGAGATATCCAAGAAGAGATGGTGCATTCATTACCGGGTTTCGAAAATGCAGTAATCAAAAATATGCATACGCGATTGAATACGATGCAATCTGATCCTATTCAAATGAAACCAAGTTTTGAATCAAAAGCTGATTGAAAATCTATTCTACGGCAGGCACAAGTTAATGGAACTCAGGCTATGGAAGAAGCTGCTGGACAGGACTGCTTGCGGGAATTAATGGCATGTATGAAACTTGATGGAAAAAGAACCACTCATTCTGCGCAAGAAAATGAAGCGTATATCAGTGTTATGGTTGATGACTTTAACAACTGAGCGGACATTAAGAACCATATCGTTTATTAACATCACGCGCAGAGTTTAGATTGTTGTTAAGACACGATAACGCAGATCAAAGATTAATCAGAATACGGACGCTAAAAGTTGGGACTAGTTAGTCAAGAAAGATATGATGCATATCTCGACAAAGATGGAGAAATGTGAAAGAAGTTAATACAACATCTATCTGAAACAACATTTGTACAAGATGAGGAAAAGATACATGCATACCTTACTTCTACTCAGATATGAAAGTGATGCACATATAGGTATTAATGGAATTGATTTAGTATAAACGTCCAAACGTAACAACAAAAAGAACTTCTCACTACGATTGGAGAAGAGTTGATGAAGAAATTGCTAACAAATGCGATATCAGAACTAAAAATATGCAGGCTATATCGATAAGGGACGAAAAACGAGAAGCCAATAAGCTAAAAGAGATGGATAGGTATCAAAAGTTAGGTGTTGATTTCAATTATGATGAGGTTGATAACCTATCCATTGAAGGTAGACAGAAGCTAATGAAGTATAAACCAGCGACGATGGGACAGGCATCCAGAATTTCAGGTGATAACCCAGCCGATATCGCAGTACTTGCGATTGCCATTAAACAAGGAAAAGGAAGATAAGAAATGAAATATCAGATGTAGTATCAAACGTAAATGTCTATGGAATGGATTCAGCAGTTATGGGTTCAAAATATCCGATGGCAGTTGATTTAACAAAAGTAGATGGAACAATCGTTCCACGTACACACGCACTAGCAAACGCAAAACCAGGAAGTGGTACATGATAACTTCTTAAATGGAATTATCGTACAGTTCGACCTCACATTTACAAATAAGGCATGGGTTGAAGCAGAACGTTATCATTTCCTCGACTTTATTAGTTCACAGTCCACAATGCACCGTATCACAAAGTTCAACTTAGATGAGGTGTATATCTCTTATACAGATCCACGAATTATCGAAATCATGAAAGAAAAGGTTAATTCCTATAATGAATTAACACAGAAGATTTCTGATAAGAAATTAGCTGGAGAAGATGTTACAGAATTAAATGAAGAAGCGAAAGTGAAAATATCTTGAGATTCTCTATTCTAAATCCAGCAGGTTTTAGAATTACTGCACGTATGACAACAAACTACCGTCAGCTCAAGACAATTTATGCGCAGCGCAAGACACATCGCTTACCAGAATGGCGTGCATTCTGCGATTGGGTAGAGACATTGCCTAACGCATCATTTATTGTAAATAGCGACTTAAAATAAGGTTTATTTACAATCTTGTGGAAAAACTATTTTATCCACAAATAAAATAGAAACATGTATGAAATTGTGGAAAAATAAACTATCCACAATTGTGGATAAAAAAGTTATCAACATATTTTCATCTTTCACAGGGGACGTGATGGTGATAGAATAGGTCACACAGAGATTATGACAATACAAGAACTCATAGAAAAAGCAGCAGAGCTACAAATTTCATTGTCAGAAACACAGTAAAACAACTGAAGAATACGCCCAACTTTTTGGTTGAGTGGAACGAGAAAAATGAATCTACAGCCATCACAGAACATGGTGAAATATTAGAGAAACATTTCATGATTCTATTCTTGCCATTAGGGAAAGGGTAAGATTTTTGGAAAAGTAGCAGATATTGGAACTGGAGCAGGGTTTCAGGACTGGTTTGGAAAATCGTCAAACCAGAATTAGATGTGTCACTCATTGAACCAACAGGGAAACGGTGCACATTCTTACAAGAAGTAATAAATCAACTGCATTTAGAAAACATCCATGTTTATAACACACGTGCAGAAGAACAGGTTAAAACAGACCGTGAATTGTACGATGTGGTTACTGCTAGAGCAGTCGCAAACTTACGAGTCTTATCCGAATTATGCATTCCACTAGTCAAAAGTAAATGGACTATTTCTAGCGATGAAGGGTATGCAAGGCAAATGCGGAAGCGGAAGAAGCCAGCACATGCGACTCAAGGTGCTTGGTGTAGAGCTAGAAGAAACACAGGATACATCTTTATATACAGGAGATATGCGTGAACTTATACTACCGCAAGCTAAGTCACACGCCACAACAATATCCACGCAATTACGGGCAAATAAAAAGAAGCCTTTATAAGGGAGGGTTATATGCCAAGTATTTTAAGTATATTTGATCGAAAAGATACCAATCGTATTGTAGATATCCCAACGGAAAAAATTGTTCCATCAAGATATCAACCACGATTAGTGTTTGATGAAGAAGCTTTACGTGAATTAGCACTATCAATTAAAGAGAATGGATTAATTCAACCAATTACAGTTCGAAAGGTGAATGATATATACGAAATTATCACGGGGGAAAGAAGATTCCGTGCATGTAAGATGATTGGTTTTAAGGAAGTGCCATGTTATATCATGTCACCAAATGAAAAGCCCAAGCAGCACAAATGGCTCTCGTTGAAAATATTCAACGTGAGAATTTAACTGCTATTGAAGAAGCGAAGAGTTACTTACAAATCATGCGTCAATCTGGTTTAACACAAGAACAGGTTGCACAAAAAGTAGGTAAGTCACAATCTGCAGTAGCCAATAAGATTCGTTTATTAAATTTACCAATTGAGATTCAGGATGCGGTCATGGAATCAAAAATTACAGAACGTCACGCTCGTGCATTATTAACTGTGCCAAGCGATCGACAAAAAGAAGTATTCCATCATATCGTCGCAGCTGAATTTAATGTAAGACAAACTGAAGACTTTATCGCAAGTCTAGATGATATTCCTAAGAAGAAACGTACACGTCAAAAAGACAAAAAGGTTTCTCTAAGAAATACATCAGATTGCGGTTAATACAATTCATCAAAGTATCAAGATGATTAATAAAATGGGTATTCAAGCAAAAGTAGAAACGGAAGACAGACCAGCAAGAAGTATGCATGATCATCCGTTTCCCGAAGAATTCATAAGGGAGAAGTATTATGGGAAAGATCATTGCAATCGCAAACCAAAAGGGTGGTGTAGGTAAAACGACTACATCCATGAACCTGGCATCAGGTTTATCATATATTAGCAAAAAGAGTCCTATTAGTGAGACTTTCGATCCACAGGAAATGCGACTCATGGTATCGGAGCACATAAAAGTAGGCTTTTGATAAGACGGTATACGACATCTTGATGAGAGATGAAAATGTGGAAGATGTAAAAGTTACACTACAGATGCCACCACTAGATGTACTACCATCAACCATCGACTTATCTGGTGCAGATGTCGATATGGCACAATACGAAACAGGTCGTGAACAACTATTAAAGAGAAAACTAGAAGCGGTAAGAGATCAATATGATTACATCATCATTGATTGTCCACCAGCACTAGGTCTATTGAATACAAACGCGTTAACTGCAGCAGATTCCGTGATGATTCCAGTACAGTGTGAATACTTTGCACTAGAAGGATTAACACAGCTATTAAGTACAATTCGTTTGGTTCAGAAATTATGGAATCCAAGACTATCTATCGAAGGCGTACTCTTAACAATGTTCGATGTACGTACCAAGTTATCGGTAGAAGTGCAACAGGAAGTACGTAAATACTTTAAGGAAAAAGGTTTACCACTGTTTTATCCCACGAAATGTACGCTTATCAGAAGCTCCATCTCGTGAACAATCAATTTTTGAGTATGATACCCGTTCGGAAGGTGCGCGTGCTTACGCACAACTTGTAAAAGAAGTAGTTACACAAAACGAAAGGATCAAACGATAGAAAATGGCAGAGAAAAAACAAAAAGGCTTAGGACGTGGTTTAGATTCTATCTTCGGGATCGAATGTTGAGCAGTTCCTTGACGATATTCAAAGTAGCGCAAAGGAAGTGCCAGGCAGAAGAGAAGTAGAAATCGCAATTGAAGAAATTAGACCAAATCCTTATCAGCCAAGAAAAGAATTTGATCAAACTGCGTTAAATGAATTAGCAGATTCTATTCGAACACACGGAATCTTTACACCATTACTCGTACGCAAGAGTGTCAGTGGTTATGACCTAATCACTGGTGAAAGACGTTTACGTGCAGCGAAGATTGCTGGACTTAAGGTTGTACCTGCGATTTCTGTAGATTTTACAGAAGAACAGATGATGGAAATTGCCATCCTAGAGAAATGTACAACGTGAAGACTTAAACGCAATTGAAGAAGCTGCAGCCTATGACTCACTTGTAAAGAAACTAGGCTATACACAAGAAAAGCTAGCAGAGAGAGTTGGTAAATCTCGTGAATATTGTGCAAATATCATGAGACTCTTAAAACTTCCTTCTGAGATTCAAAAATTAGTCGTAGATAAAAAGACTAGCAATGGGACATGTTCGTCCACTACTTGGCTTAAAAAGATGAGATGGAAAATGCTCGATGCGGCTGAGAAAATTATGAAGGAGAAAGATGTCCGTTCGTGAAGTAGAAGCCTACGTTAGAGATATTAATGCAGAAGAAGAAAAACCAAACAAAAACAAAACCAGAAAAGAAACGTGATCCAATCATTCACGATTTAGAACATCAGATTTCTGTGAAGCTTGGCACAAAGGTAACAATTCAGAACAAGAAACTCACAATTCGATATACGGATACAGAAGATTTAAAACCGTATCTTGGAGATATTGAATTGCTTGGATGAAGGATAAAATATCGTGAAAATAATACTTTTCACGCATACTTTAAAAAGGAATATAATGCAGGTAGTTGGAAATAGAAAATGACCAAATCATTCTTGGAAAAATATACTATGCATTCTGTTCTGATTAGTTTTGTTTTCTTGCCGTTCCACTGGCAATGGACGACAGGCTGGTTGTTGGGACTCATTAGCCGCATTCATTATTTATAAAAGAACAGAGAATTTTTGCAAGACAAGTAGTAAGTATGCAGTCCTCATCTGGAACATACGGGAAACTTCGCTATCAATTATTTCTTGATGGCAGCAGTGCTAGTAGTCAGTGCAGTCTTTCCACAATATCTCAACGTTCTAACATGCGCAATTGGTCTTTCAACAATTAAATTAGCAATTATATTTCATGTGGCAGTCATAGAGAGAGGACGGTGAAGACATGACAATACAATCGGACGTATATGTAATCATTCTGATTACAATCGTCCTAGCAATCGCGATGATATTATTGTCAAAGAAAATCGAAAAGGCAGATCCATTAGAAAAACCAAAAGGTATCGTCGTACCGGTTGTCCTTGCGACAGAAGCAGTATATAAAACGGTACGCACAAATGTAGGTAAGAAAGTAGCGGATAAGTTAACACCATATATCTTAGCATTATGGTTCTACATCTTTGTCAGTAACACAATCTCGCTATTTGGATTAAGTTCACCGACAGCTAACTTTAGTGTAACGATTACACTGGCATTCCTGACATGGCTTAATGATTCAGGTTGCGGAATTAAAAATACGGTGGCTTTTAAAAGCCTACATGCATGCATTCTTAGAACCAATAGCACCGATGTTACCAATGAACATTATCGGTAAGTTCTCAACAATGTTATCAATGGCGTTACGTCTATTTGGTAATATCACCTGCGGTTCTATTATGATGTCCCTTGTATATATGGGGACAGCAAATCTATCAAATGCGTTAGCAAGTCTAGTTGGTATTCAAGGAAATGTGTTTAATTTCATGGCACCAATTATTGCGCCAGTATTACACATGTATTTCGATTTATTTGCAGGTTTTTATTCAAACATTGGTATTTGTCACTTTGACAATCGTACTTTTAGGAAACGATATTCCTGAAGAAGAAAAAAATTTAAAAAAGGAGAAAAAATTATGGAAAAGGGTTTAATCGCAATTGGTGCAGGTATCGCAGTATTTACAGGTTTCTTAACAGGTTTAGGGTGAAGGTACAGTAGCCGCTCACGCATGTGACGCTATCGGTAAGAATCCAGAAGCAGAATCCAAAGATTCGTTCAACAATGATTTTAGGTATCGCTTTATCTGAAACATGTGCTATTTACGGTTTGTTAGTTTCTATTCTTCTCATTTTCGTATACTAATTGAGGCTTTCAGGTAACTATGGAAGTCAATATTGTTGAACAGTTATTTCCAAATGGTTTGACAGCGCTGACTCAGCTATGTAGTACACTTGCTTTTATTTCTGATTGCTAAAACATTTTCTATGGGCATCTGTAAAGAATTTTTTAGATGCTAGAGCAGAAAAGATGCAAGAAGAACTTGCGTTAAGTCAACAGGCAAAAGAAGAAGCCTTGACAGATCGCAGGGTTGCATTAGAGCAGTTGAATACTGCATCTACAAAATCAGAAGAAATCGTAAGTGCTGCAATTCAGCAGGCAAAACAAGAGAAGAAACAAATTCTTGCGCAGGCTGATAAAGAAGCTGCAGCTGTAAAACAGCGTGCACAAGAACAGATCGAAGCAGAACGCAGAGAGATGTACGCATCCATGAAGAAGGAGATGGTCGATGTCGCATTCAGTGCTGCCGGTAGTTAATTGGCGAACACGAAGGCGAAAAGGTTGATCGTCAGGCAATTGATGCGTTCGTAAAGGAAGCGGTTGGCGATGGTGAATGAGATAGCTGAACGCTATGGACAAGGACTGTTCGAGTTAGCAACTGAAAATAACACAGTTCGCGAGAAGAAAGCACAATGTGAATCATTGTTAAAAATCTTAAAAGAAAACAATGAAGTTGAACTATTCTTACGCGCAGTAAAAATAACAAAAGAAGAAAAGAAGAACTTTATAACAAAATGTATTTGGTAAAGTTGTTGATCAGGATATTTTAAATCTACTGAAATTACTAGTTGATCGTGGAAGAGTCACCTATATCGATAAAATTCTACGCAGTTTGAAAGCACTCGCAAACGAAGAACTAGGTATCGTCTAAAGCAGTAGTTCATTCTGCACGTAAATTAAGTCAAGAAGACTTAAATAGAATTCAAGAAGCTCTGATTCAAAAGACAAGAAGACAGTTACAATTGAAAACCATGTCGATCCACAAATTATCGCAGGTATCAAAGCAACCGTCGGCACAACGTTACGAGATATCACAACAAAGACAAAAATTGAACGCATGAAGAATGCGATATTGAAAGGAGGACAGGCATGAGTCAAATCAGACCAGAAGAAATCAGTTCTTTGATTAAAAAGATCAGATCAAAACTATGAACAAAAAGATTCAGTCCGATGATGTCGGCTACGTCATTAGCGTCGGCGATGGAATTGCCATGGTCCAGGGCATCGATAAAGCAATGTCCTCAGAACTTTTAGAATTCCCACATGGTGTTATGGGAATGGTATTGAACTTAGAAGAAGACCATATCGGTGCCGTATTACTCGGTCACGATACTTTTGATTCGTGAAGGTGATGAAGTAAAAAGCGTACTGGTAGAATCGTTGAAGTACCAGTCAGGCGATGCATTACTTGGAAGAGTTGTAAATGCGCTCGGTGAAGCGGTCGATGGTGGCGAACCTATCGTTAGCACAAAGTCACGTCCAATCGAAAGAGTTGCGCCAGGTGTCATGACGAGAAAATCTGTATACCAGCCATTAATGACGGGTTTAAAGGTAATCGACTCCATGATTCCAATTGGTAAAGGTCAGCGTGAGTTAATCATCGGTGACCGTGAAACGGGTAAGACTGCAATCGCAATCGACGCAATCATCAACCAAAAAGGCAAGAACGTAAACTGTATCTATGTCGCTATTGGACAAAAGGAAAGTACAGTTGCTCGTTTAGTACAGAAGTTACGTGAAAGTGATGCGATGTCATACACAACAATCGTTAACGCCGGTGCTTCCGCTAGTGCTCCATTACAATACATTGCGCCATATGCAGGTTGTGCAATTGGTGAAGAATGGATGGAACAGGGTAAGGATGTATTAATTGTGTACGATGACTTGTCAAAACACGCAGTTGCGTACCGTACAATGTCTCTATTATTAAGAAGACCACCAGGACGTGAAGCGTATCCAGGTGATGTATTCTACTTACATAGTAGATTACTTGAAAGAGCTGCGAAGTTATCTGATGCCTTAGGTGGAGGATCACTTACAGCACTTCCAATTATCGAAACACAGGCTGGCGATATCTCAGCATATATCCCAACTAATGTTATTTCAATTACAGATGGACAGATTTTCTTACAGACAGATTTATTCGCAGCTGGTGTAAGACCAGCCGTAGACTCTGGTCTATCTGTATCCCGTGTAGGTTCTAACGCACAGACAAAGGCGATGAAGAGTGTATCTTCAACCTTGAAGTTAGACCTAGCACAATACCACGAAATGTTGTCATTCTCACAATTTGGTTCCGACCTCGATCCAGTCACAAAGAAGATTTTAAGTCATGGTGCGAAGTTAACAGAACTTCTCAAGCAAGGACAATACCAACCATTATCTATGACAGAACAAGTATTATCCTTGTTCGCTGCGAAGAATGGTTATTTAGACCGTGTTGAAATCGAAGATATCGCAAGTTTTGAAAAGAGTATCCACAGATACTTCAAAGAAAACGCAAAAGACGTATGCGATCGAATTGAAACAGAAGCAGTCATCAATGATGAACTACGTTCTAAGATTACGGAAGTAATGGATAAAGTTATCGAACAATACGTACTTGTTAAAGGGGTAAACTAAGATGGCACAATCTAGACAGGCTTTGCGTAGCAGAATTAAGTCTGTCAACTCCACCAAAAAGATTACAAAAGCGATGGAGATGATTGCCAACGCAAAGCTTCTAAAACAAAGAAAAAAGATGGAAGCCAACCGTGAGTATGCACAACGTTTACAAGATACAGTCAATGATATTGTCGCAAATAACCAAGATGTTGAAAGCAAGTATCTTGTACATAACAAGAACACACATACAATGACGATTATCTTCTGTTCTGATTTAGGCCTATGTGGTGGATACAACCAGAATATCTTCAAGTTAGCAAGAGAAACATTGGATCCTGCTGACCCAGTATTCTTAGTTGGAACTGCAATCCATCACCAGCTAAAAGAAGCAGGATTTAATATCATTAACGAGGAACAAATCTCCTCAGATAAAATCTCATTTGCGGATTTAAAGAAATGTGTTGAGGATGGTGTAGCACGCTATCAGGCAGGTGAAGTTGGTAAGGTACAGATCCTATATACAAGATTTGTAAATACAATGACATTTACACCTGAGTTGTGATGTGTTATTACCATGTACAATCAAACCAGGTCAAAAGAAAGAAAAAGTCGGAGAACATCAAGAAACACTATTCGAACCAGATCCAGCATCTATTTTGGATAGTTTGATTCCAATGATGATCACTGACGTAACTTATTCTGACTGGATGGAATCCACAACCGCAGAACAAGGGAAGCCGCCGTGTAGCGATGAAGGCAGCTTCAGATAACGCAGATGAGTTAAGCACAACGCTGAAACTCGAATACAATAAGGCAAGACAGGCCGCAATTACCCAAGAAATAACGGAAATTGTTGGTGGCTCAAGTGCCGTATAGAAAGAAGGTAAAACAATGAGTGTTACAGGAAAAATTGTACAGGTCATTGGACCGGTCATTGATATTCGCTTTGATCGGAACACTTACCTTCCATCAATAACGCAATTAAAGTAAAGATTGACGATCAGACATCAATGACCGCAGAAGTAGCACAACACATCGGAGACGATGTGGTTCGCTGCATTGCGATGTCATCCACAGATGGACTTGTTCGTGGCATGGAATGTACAGATACAGGGGCACCAATCGAAGTACCAGTTGGTGATGAAGTATTAGGACGTATGTTTAATGTACTTGGTGAGCCAATTGATGGATTAGGTGAGGTACACGCAAAACACAAATTACCAATTCATAGAGACGCTCCAACATTTGCACAACAACAGACAACCAGTGAAATCCTAGAAACAGGTATCAAAGGTTATCGACTTACTCTGCCCATATTCTAAGGGTGGTAAGATTGGTTTATTCGGTGGTGCAGGTGTAGGTAAGACAGTCTTAATGCAGGAATTAATCCACAATATCGCAATTGAACATGGTGGACGTTCTGTCGTTGCGGGTGTCGGTGAACGTACTCGTGAAGGTAATGACATGTATCATGAAATGGAAGAATCTGGCGTATTGAAGAACACAGTTCTTACATACGGACAGATGAATGAATCACCAGGTGCGAGAATGCGCGTAGCACTATCCGCACTAACAATGGCTGAATACTTCCGTGATGAAGAACATCAAGACGTATTGTTATTTATCGATAACATCTTCCGTTTCACCCAGGCAGGTTCAGAAGTATCCGCACTACTTGGTCGTATGCCATCCGCAGTAGGATACCAGCCAACCCTCGCGACAGAAATGGGTAGATTACAAGAGAGAATTACATCAACCGATCAGGGTTCTATTACATCCGTTCAGGCAATTTATGTACCTGCCGATGACTCTAACAGACCCACTCCAGCAACAACATTCTCACACTTGGATGCACGTCTTGTATTAGACCGTTCCATCGCTGCGCTAGGTATCTATCCAGCGGTTGACCCATTAGGATCTTCTTCCCGTATGTTAGATCCACTTGTCATTGGTGATGAACATTATGAGGTAGCTCGTCAAGTACAGCAGATCCTACAAAGATATCGTGAACTTCAAGATATTATCGCAATCTTGGGTATGGAAGAGTTAGGCGAAGAAGACAAGAAGATTGTCGCAAGAGCACGTCGTGTTCGTAACTTCCTATCACAGCCATTCTCCGTTGCGGAACAGTTCTCAGGAATTCCAGGTGTTTATGTGCCAGTCGCAGATACAGTTAGAAGCTTCAAAGAAATTCTTGAAGGAAAATACGATGATTTACCGGAAGCCGCATTCCTAAGTGTTGGAACAATCGAAGATGTTGTTAAGAAGGCAGAGTCACTGAAATGAGTATGATTCATTGCCGCATCGTAACACCACACGGTGTATATAAAGAGGTAGATACATCCATCCTTAACATTGAAACACAAGATGGACAAAGAGGTATCTTGCCTGAACATATGCCAATTGTGACAATGTTGCGAATTGGTAAGATGACAACTGTCGAATCCGGCAAACGAATGGAATATGCGGTGACTGGAGGACTATTCTACTTTAGAGATAACAACGCAGAAATCATGGTCGATGCAATCGAAAAAGTAAAGATGAGATTGATGTCGAACGTGCAATCGCTGCGAAAGATCCGATGCAGAACAACGTCTACAGTCAAATGACAAGAACGTCGATCAAGTTCGTGCAGAAATCGCATTAAAGAAAGCATTGAACAGATTAAACGTCAAAGGATAAAGAGAACAGATAATGAGGATATTCTTCATTATCTGTTTTTAGATATGGTATGATAAGACCATCGAGGTAACAATATGATTAAAAATACTATCAGTCACTAAATAGTTTATTGTATGGACCATTCATGACACCGCTTGTATTCTTAGTATTCGCACTCGCATTCTTTCTATGAAAAGAAGGGAATTCAAGAGTTACGTTATGCCATGATGGTAGGTACAGCAATCTTAGGAGTAATCCTCGTGATGTACTATACAAAGAAATTCAAGATAGCAAAGCACTGAAGTCCATTCGTAATATCGAAGAATATGAAAAGGCGGTGTGATTGACCGTAGTTGGATTTTAAACGACCGTATGATCGCATGCATGGGATTAGACATGCATGAAGAATCCACAATGGATATCCAAGTCATGAAGGTAGAAGAAGGTGCACATGGTAAGTTGACCATCTATCTTACAAACAAAGAAAAAACCTTCTCACTTAGCTGCCGAGATAAAGGCGAAGCGAGAAGATTTGCAGGATACTTACAAAAGAGAAATCCAAATATCAAACTAGAAAATATTCAACCAGAAGGTAATGGTACATTACAAGATTTAGGCGCATTATAGAAAACTGTGATGCATACAGTTTATATTTGTTGAAAAGAGCGAAAAATGATGAAAAACCATATCATTCATAAATTAAGAAAAGATATATGGAAAGGAACACTGTTACCTATTGAATACACATCGAAAGAATACTACGATGTGAATATGCAAAGAACAGATGATGGTTTTCAGATTTCAATTCAAAAGAAAAAATTTACGAAACCATTTATACATAGTTTAGAGGACTGCGAATATCAGGATAAGCTTTACGAAGACTGGTGGGAAGATGCGGAAGCCTTTGGTATTACAGAAGATAACAAATTACTTGCGGCAATTGAAATTTGCCCAGAGAGCTGGACAAATCGATTGATTATTACAGAACTATTTGTTGATGAGAAGTTGAGAAGACAAGGGTATGGTAAGAAGTTGCTAGACATTGCCAAAAAGATTACAGTAGAAAAAAACTATCGTACATTGATTTTAGAGACACAATCATCAAATATAAATGCAGTTGACTTCTACCTGCATGCAGGTTTTACCTTAATCGGTTTTGACAGTTGTTGTTATACAAATACTGATTTAGAGCGAAAGGAAGTTCGTCTTAATATGGGATGGTTTCCTATAAAATAGAGTCATGTATCTTAAATATGAACCTCCTAAGTTATTATAGATAACTTAGGAGGTTCACTTTATAATTGTACGATTATTTTTGTGGTAAATCAATCTGATGTAACTGGAACATTACTAACAAACTTAAATACTAAAGAAACAAGATTTCCATTCATCTCATAGGAACAGATAAGGTATCATGATTGATATTCATAAAATATTTCTTATCCTGTGTTTTGAACATAGTAAGAGTCTGTATTGTGTCTGTTCATGCTCTAAAGTACCTTCTACATAAACCTTATTCTAGGAAAAATTTCACAGAATGATCTTCATAGATTTCCATGTTATAGCTAATCGTTTGTATTTGAATCCATCGCAAGATAATGCCCTTTTCCCATAGAAATTGTTGCGTTAAACTGCATATAAATATAAATACTAAAAGCAGATAGATGCAAATAAGATAAGTAAAACCGGAGATTAAAATCTTTGTGCTAGTTTTATGCATGCTTTCACCTCACAATTTTATAAAAATAATGATAAATAGTAGATGTCTGGTATCTTTAGTATATCGCTATTGTAAAGAGAAGTGAAATACATTTGAAGCAAAACTTCCAAATTTATCGATTCAATAATTCGACTTTTCTGCGCTTTCCCTGACTGTAAAATCTTCGAAAACGAGATATATCATCCGCTTTGAAAAGGATTGTGACAGTTGAGAGCGGTCTTGAATTTCGTGTGCCAATTTCATCAAAAAGAGAATAGTACAAAAGTGCACCGATGATATCCTTGGACGTATCTTATCATTTCTACCTGCTCGAATTAGAAGCTGTGTTACCTGCGTAGAAGGCACAGCCTTTTTTTGATATGGAATCGATAAATCAACAGGATAGGTATCTTGTGGTGTATATGCTTGACTATGCATGCGAATATAGATACCAACTTCAGATTTCATCTCTTCGGCTGAAAGTAGTGAAATGGAAATACCTTCATCCCCTTGGTGGGCAGCACGACCTGAGCGGTGGATAAATGTTTCGGTATCAATAGGAATATCATAATGAATCACATGAGATAGCTCATGGATATCAATACCTCTAGCAGCCGCATCTGTCGCAACTAATACACGTATATCACCTTTGAGGAAATCACTCATGATGGCGATACGTTTTCTCTCATCAAAATAGCCAGAGAAAGCAGAACTGAGGATGTTATTTCTTAGTAACATATCAGAAAGTTCTATTGCAGTGCTACGATGGTTGATGAATACAATCGCTAGAAGTGATTGGTAGTGATTGTAAAAGAGATAATGATGTGTCTTTTCTTTATTTTCCGTTTCAAGATAGTAGGATGTAATTTTATCGTTTACTGCAATTTCACCTTGGGATACTTCTTCAAAAGGAGTATCAAAGTAAGTGTGAATCATGTCGTTCTTTGTGGCAGAAAGACATATCGTTTGAACGCCATGAATTGCGTTTTCGTAGTTGATCCACTTCTTCAGATTGCCCTGTGAGGACTTGATCAGCCCTCATCAATGATAACAGAGATAAATTGGAAAGTTTCAAAGCTCTTTGTTATATAAATCCAGTAATCGACCGTGTTCCGATGATAATATGAGGACGATGACGAAGCGCATTTAACTGCTTTTCTGTGTCCATACCACCAATCAAAGTTACAATACATGTACCCTGTGTATAGGAAGCTAGTAGCTTGGCTTCTAATGAGATTTGAATCGCGAGTTCTCTTGTAGGTGCCACAATTAAAACAGAAGTAAAATCATCATTTGGATTTACCTGTTCAATTGCAGGAATCAAATAAGAGGCGGTTTTACCACTACCAGTTTTGGCTAAGCACAAATAAACTTTTCCTCTTGAATCATCGGAATGACAGTTTCTTGAATCGGTAATAGGGAATGATAGCCCATTTCATTGAGGGCATTTTGGATAGAATTTGATAGTTTCATGGCTTAATATTAGCACACATTGAAAAAACTGCTGAGATGTCATGCAGAGAATGGATAAAACTAGTACAATAATAGTGGAAAACTGGAGGGACAGCATGTTTCAGGATACTATAGCCGCAATCAGCCACTGCAGATGCGATGGAGCCCATCTCCGTCATTCGTATTTGGTAGTGACGTAATTCAGATCGTTACTGACTTAACAGGCAAAGATTTTAGCGAGGCTATGGACATACGATACATTACGCAACCATTAAAGAAGGAAAATGAATCTGTTGGACGAAGTACTCTGTCAGCCTTTTCCGTGCGCATTCAAATCATATACTGCGAAGATGTTGTAGAAATTCTTTGTCATGGTGGGTGTCTATATCACAAGAAAAGTATTGTCCTCATTCCCGGCGCAGGTGCACGTATGGCACGTCGTGGAGAATTTACAGAACGTGCATTACTTCCTTAGTGGATAGACGGACTTGTCCCAGCAGAAGGTATCAATGATTTAATTTGGGGCAAAGGATGAAATTACGCAAAGAGCGCAATCCATTTCATTAAAAGGGTCTGTCGCAAAACTAATGCGACCATTAGAAGAAGATTTAACACAAATCATTTCGAATATTATTGAAGTAAATATTGATTATCCTGAGTATGATGACATGCAAGCATCAATCCAACTGAGGGAGGAAATTCTACCGAAGGCAGAGAAGTGGATTGATGATATTCACCAGATCATCGTAATAGCACAACAATCGGCAGTAATCAAAGAAGGAATTAATACTGTTATCCTAGGGAGACCAAATGTTGGTAAGTCCTCCCTTATTGAATGCGATGTTAGAAGAAGATAAAGCACTCGTTACCGATGTGGCCGAAATCGACAAGAGAGACCTTGTAGAAGGAACTGTACGGGCTAAATGGCATCACATTAAACTTGGATTGATACCGCGTGTACTGGGTAAGAGTGATGATGCGATTGAACAGGATTTGGTATTACCAAATCCTTACAAGCGTTAGTAAAAGGCAGCTTGTGATTGTTGTATTAGATGGTTCTGGAGGAATTAACTGAAGAAGATCAAGAATTATTAGAGAAGACAAAGACCCATATCTGCATTGTTAAGTATATATAAGAAAGATAAGGATAGCATGCATGCAGGTATATCAATCAAGTGCTATCCAGGAAGGATATTACAGAACTAACAAATGCGATTGTGGAGAAATACCATAGTGAATATATCGCAGCCATTGGTGATACATTGAATAATGAAAGACAGATTGGTTATGTCTTGCGTGCAGAACAAGTAATGAGATGCATGGTAAATGCATTACATGCAGAGCTTGATCGATACTGAATGATCAATTGCAGCAGGCAAGGAAGATCTCTGATGAAATCTTCTCACGCTTCTGTTTAGAAAATAAGATGAGAATTACAGTAGATACCCATTGTTTGATGGGAGAAGAGCCAAGAAGATTAGAAAAGTTATCGCAACGCTGTAAAGAAAAGCATGGATAAAATAATGAACATTACATTACCAGAAGAAACAAAAGAGCAATCGAATCTTACAAACGTCACCCAGAAAAACTATGGCAAGGCATTTCCAGAAGGACAAAAGGTAGATGAAAAATACTGAATGATTTTTAGACAGCAAACACCCAATGGCAACTGCAATGCGAAATTACCAAATGACATCATCAGTTACAGATGCTAGACGTTGTACAAACGAGTATCAAAGTTAACAAACTCAAGAAATTAAATAAACCAAATTCTAAAACATTCTAGATGCCCTTGATACCCTGATAATATGAAGAACATCACTGGAAGGACACATAATGTTTCCCTGGTCAAAGAGAGTGAAAAATTATTGAGTTGGGCTACTACATCGCACTGGGGCTAACAATTAAAACGAACACTAGAGACACAGACTCAAACTACTTACCGGTGAAACAGATGACCATACATGGCACCAGTCCCAGGCCTTGGCACTCCAAATGAAACCAATCCAATATCATATATCGTAGAAAAGATAAGAGATCAAACATACCAGTTGAAGATAGGCTCACAAATCGATGCCAACTGACAAGATTCCTGAGAAGCTGACATCGCATTCATGAGGATAATCGTTGTAGCACACGATACACAACAACAAAAGAAGCATTCTGATTGTGAACGATAGAGACAGGTGGTAGCAAAATACAAGTCAAAGCAGATCCAGTGCCGCAAGCAACACGAGAGTAATTACCTTCACCAATCCAGATACACCAGGCAACCAAATCCACATTATTAATCAACATATTCCTAACCGCAGAATACATTTGTGGATAAGATAATGCACGTACAGAAAAGAAGGTCGGTATTGAACATGCGGATAAGATACATGGAACGCACTACGAGATGCCAAAACTATCAATATACCAAAGGTAATTTAACCATCATACTTTACGAACCAAAGCAGTCAAACTTAGTACAAGAATTACAACATAAAGCTGGAAATAATACCACATTGGAACAAATGAAACCATAGCAAAGGTTAAACTGTCATGATCAACAAAGAAGAATTAAGAGTTATAGATAAACGAAAATTAATTTCAACACCATCTCTCACAAAAGAGATACCAGATCACTGATGAGCAAAGAAAGGCTTGACAGAACTTTTAGTCGATCCATCGTAGAACGCTGTGCCAAAATGTCATTGCAAGGTGCAGCAATCGAAAATCGTCCAGGCATTGAAGCTTAACAGAACAGCTCGCAATGCCGCACCACAACACGTACTTGCATTTGAGATAGATGAAGGTTTAACTTAAGTACTAAGAACATACTTTAGAAGACTATTCCAATGTAGAGAAATTATCCTACAGTATTTCTTAACATGTGATTTAGATAAAGTCGTACATGCATTAAAAGAAAATATAAACTGTATCTGTATGCAAATCTTCCATACCACCACAACACCAGTACTATTTAAAATATTTGAAAATCCAGACACTCCATTACAAAGCGGTACAGAAGGAAGTTAGCACCGTTTGTCGCAAACCAAAAGATACGAATACAACGCCCTATCTGTAGAAGGACATATTTATTCGATATCGTTTATTTTACAGTTCCAGGAAAGATCTCAATCCTTCCCCTGCTGTTGATAGTGTCATCATTCAATTCCAGAAAGAATCACGAAAAAAAGTAATGAAGAGATTCGAGACTTCTTTGAACTGGTAAAGCCTGTTATCAGCGACGCAAACCATCAGACAATCTGAAAGAATATAAAGACAAGCGCGACAGAGATACTAGGAAGGCTAATATTCCAAACAATAAACGCACAGGAATTAACCATTGATGACCAAAACAAATTACGAGGTCATGAAATGAAAGAACGAGCATACGCAAAAATTAATTTATGCTTAGACAAAGTTGTGGGTAAACGAGAAGATGGTTACCATGATTTAAAAATGATTATGGTTCCAATCAATTTCTACGATGTTAAATGGAATTTGCAAAACAAACAACATTGGAACTAAATCGAGACTACTTACCAATCAATGATAAGAATAATTGTAAAGGCTATTCATATCATGCAGAAAAGTGCCAACCTCAAAGAGGAGTTTTGCTGTCGTTTGAGAAACATATTCCTGCAGAGCTGGTCTTGCGGGTGGCAGTGCAGATGCACGAATGGCCGCAAGATTACACGTGAGTAATCTCATCTTAAATCTTACAAAGAGGATGATTGCGGTGGGTAAAGAAGTTGGTGCAGATGTACCATTCTGTATCCTCAATCGACCTGGCATTTGTGGAAGAGTTGGTGAGAAGATTACAACCTTTCTCATGTAAACCAGATTTCATTACGTTGATAAAACCAAAGGTGTATCGACAAGCCTTCCATATCGTGGATGAACAGAAGGAATTCATCCCTATTGTAAAGTAGCGCTAGAAAACCAATGATTATGACGGCATTATCCATTGTTTAGGTAACTCCACGGAAAATGCCAAGATATTGGTTCCAGAAGTCGAGCAAAACAAGACTATTGGACTGTATGGAGTTGATAAAATGGAAAATTCAACTGTGTTTGGAATCACAAAAGACATAGAATTAGAACGTTCTATTGATGTATTAAAAGAAGAGATAGCTTTGTTAGAAAGACAACAGTATACACACGATAAATCATACTAGCATGTAAAATAGGGAAAATAAAATGCAATTATTATGGCGGGTGGTAAAGGAACCCGTATACACTAATACATAAAATTCTAGAAGTACCAATGTTAGGTATGGTAATCAATAGCTTAAAGAAGTCTGGTACAGAAAGAATTGTATGTGTAGTTGGTTATAAGCACGAAGAAGTTGAAACTGCGATGGCTGGAAAGTGCGAATTTGCAGTACAGAACCACAGCTTGGAACAGGACATGCAGTAATGCAAGCTCAACAACTCGCAAATGAAAGAAGGAATATAGCATTAGTGAGATACACCATGCGTAAAACCAGAAACATACCAGAAATTATATGATTTGATTGGAAGAGCAGATATATAGTACTGACAATCTCAGAAGATAAGCGCATGGATGGAGTGATCGTAATGCAGATGGAACTGAAAAAATCGTAGAGTTCAAAGAAGCAAATGACGCTGAAAAGGCAGAATGGAATAAATACACGACCAACTGCCTTCAACAACCAATCTCTATTTGAAGGGCTCAAGCATTTGAATCACAACAATGCACCAAATAAAACTATCTAACGGATTAGTTGAGACTTTAAAAAAGGTAAGAAGGAAGGTGATCCAAGTGACAGATTGGCAAGAACAATGTATCAATAATGTGAATTAGCACACGCTGCAAAATATATGCAGAATCAATACAGAGTGGATGAAGAGATTGTTACAATCACCATCTCAATACAGCGTATATAGGACCAAATGTAACATTTGGAACAGAGTCACACTAATACGTACCTCTTTGGAGATATAACCATGCAAGATTACGCAGAAATTCCTGAGCACATGGTTAGAAGACACAAAAAGTTTCAAAAGGTGAAAAGTAGGGCCATTTATACGCCGTAAAGGTTGACGAACAGTTATAAAACATCTTTAATTAATAAGGATAACAATATTCTATATGGGAAAAGAGAAAAATCATGGTTAAGGAAACTGTCGTATTCGCTCTAACATCTAGCACCGATCTAGCAGCGTCTATTTGTAAACATTTGGGATTACCTTTAGGTAAAATCAAGTTGAGCATTTCGCAGATGGTGAGATTTTAATGAACCACAAGAGTCAGCCGAGGTCGTTCTGTTTTCATCATTCAGTCAACATGAACCCAGTATCAGAGCGTTTAATGAAGTTCTCATCTGTATCGATGGCCAGACGTGCAAGTGCGGAGAAATTAACGTTATTATGCCTTATTACGGTTATGCTCGTCAGGATGAAAAGCAAAACCACGTCAACCAATCTTCAGTTAGTCGCAAACCTATTACAGGTTGCAGGAGCTAACCGTGTTGTAACATTTGACTTACATGCAGCACAGATTCAGGTTACTCGATATTCCTATCGATGATATTACAGCAGTACCAATGCTCGTTAGTTACTTCAAGGGCCTACAAATCAAAGGATGAATATAGTAGTTGTTTACCAGAACCATGGTGGAGTTACATGAAAAGGAAGAGTGCCGATTTATTAGATGCACCTATCGCAATTATCGATAAGTTATCAAAATAACATGGTTGAAGCGCAAATATCATTGGTGAAAAAAGGAAAACACATTGTCATTGATGATGTCTGCGATACAGACTACTTTGTGTGCTGGATGTGAAATTTTGAAGCCCATGGTGCCAAGGATATCTACACTGGAATTACAGGTGTATTCTCACGTGATGCACTACAGCGAAGATTGAAAATTACCAATCAAAAGATGATAATTAAATACAATTCCACTTCGTGAAAGAACAGAAGACGACAACAAAGATCTCTATGTATTATCTATCGCTAAAATGTGCAAATACAATCGAATCATCGAAAATCATACCTTCAGATCCAAGGTAAACGAAGAATATATTCGACAGTTTTAATAAGAGATATGATGGCACATGCCATCTTTTCTTGTCTTATCAACAATAAAAAAGAACGGATAAACCGTTCTTTATGTTCATGTCAATATTCTTAATTGAGTTTTGTTGTTGCTTGGAAGCCTGTAGTCCACGATTAGACTCTGTGACGAAGCACCAAAGTCATCAAGTGTCATGAATCCTTCACCTGAATTGCTGAGAATGAACGTCCTTACTCATCAGTTGTGATGAATCCATGTCCTATTCAGCATTAACATTTTACCTGCCTGTTGCCATTGTGCCTTTGAATCTCCTATATTCTATGACATGAAGCAACCTGTTACTTCTATAATGATATACTGGCAATGTTAAAAGACAAGGATTATTTATGTAGAGTGCTTATATAAAAGGCGATAGAGAAGTTTTAAACAACACAAAATATATATTCTGTTTTGCAAAACCTACTTTCAACGTATAATAATACCGATAATAGCAATGAAAAGAAGAGTACATTGATCTGAAGAAGACCGTGTGTGAGAAAACATGCATGAAGGAAAATGGAATATGGTCTTGGAGCTGGCCATGAAGAGTATGACCGGAGACTGTTATAACTAAAGAGAGACAGATGATTAATTCATCCGAGTAAGTAACAGCAGTAACATCAGACGTCCTTCATTTGGGATGTCTTTTATTTTTGAGGAGGTGCAAAACAAAACCGTATTACATTACAACCGCAATCGCTTATACATCAGGAAAACCACATATCGGAAATGAGACGCAATCCACTAGATTTAAACGTGGGCTATGATGTTTCATTGCAACAGACGAACATGGTCAGAAGGTAGAAGAAGGCAAAAGGCTGCAGGTAAGACACAAAACAATTCGTAGATGATGTCGTGCAGCCATTAAACAACAGTTTGATGTCATGAATACTTATGACTACTAATTCATTCTACAGACATTAGAAACATGAAAGACAAGTACAAAGATTTTCAAGAAGTTCTATGACCAAGGTGATATCTATAAGGATATTATGAAGGCTATATATACAAGAGGATGAAGCTTCTATACAAAAGAGTCAGTTAACAGAAGATGGCAACCTGTTTGTGGTGGTGAAGTTGTACTGAATAGAAGAAGCTTACTTCTTTAAGATGAGTAAGTACGCTGACCAGTTGATTGAAGTATATCGATGAACATCCCTCTCATTCAAACAGAAAGCCAAGAATGAAATGGTAATAACTTCCTCGAAGCCAGGATTACAAAGATCTTTGTATCACGTACATCCTTGGCAATCGAGAGTTTGATCCAACACGTTGTATATGTTTGGATTGACGCATTATCTAACCATATTACAGGTTTGGATATGATGCGGATGTAACACGATGAACTCTATAAAAATACTGGCCTGCCGATCTTCATTTGATTGGTACATACGTCTGCTCTACAATTTATTGGCCAGGTTAATGCATTGGGGCGACCACCAACAAAGCAGTTTGGTCACCCATGGCTATTATTGGTGATTCTAAGATGTCTAAGTCACATGGTAATGTGATTTATGCGATGACTTTAGTGAAGAGTTCGGTAGATGCTGTTCGTTTCATCATGTTATTAGAGATGCCATTTGCACAAGATGGACATATGATGACAGACTTAATGATTGAACATTAATAGCGACCTTGCAGAACCTGGTAACTCAATCAACCGCACAATCTCAATGCAGAATAAAGCCTTTGGTGGAGTTATGCAATCCAAATGTGAGGAACCAATTGATGATGAACTCAAGCAATGGCTACAGGCATAGTGAAGAAGGTTATTGAGAAGATGGATGAACTCAGAGGTAGCTGACGCAATCCAGGACATTCTGATTTATTCTCTAGATGTATAGATAACATTGATGAAACGACACCTGGGCACTTGCGAAGGACTCTGAAAAGATTGAACGTCTTGAGGCTGTTCTCTATAACTTATTAGAATCAGCAGTATTAATGGAATCATTCTTCCCAGACATCTGAGAAGATTTTACGACTAAACACACAACAAAGAGACTCACAACAATTTCTGGAATTCAAAGTTGAAACTGGTATCCATGTTTGCAGAGCAAAACCTATTTGCACGTATTGATGAAAAGGCACCAATCTAAGATTGACGCAGTCGACGAAATCAATGAAAGCACTAAGAAGGAAATGAAGAGCCAACTATTAAGCAGAAGACTCAAAGATTGACCCGCGTTGAAAGGTTCTTTCTGTGAAAGACATCCAGATGCGGATCTCTTCGTTCTTAAAGTGGATTTGGGTGATGGAAGTACGTCGATTGTTTCTGGCTTAGCACAAAGCTATACACCAGGACAAGCATTGGTAAGAGTATTGTCATGATTGCTAACCTACAGCCAACAGTCATTGGTATGAATCACAGGGTATGTTACACAAGTTGTAAGGACTAGACAATCGGACTTATTGAAGTCAACAGCTTAAACGGTGCACAAAAGTTCAACAAAACACCTGTATTAGGAATAACCTCGATACAGGCTTTTTATTCTGATTCAGAATATCAGTTGTTTCAAATAAACAATCAAAATATAAAATCAATAACATATAATTAACCAATGAAAGGAAATCTTACATGGTTACGTATCAAAGAAACAAAACAATTAGACATAAAAAGACTAATACAATTATCTTTGATGGGAAAAAGAAGAAGTTGTTATGGATATCGAAGCAACACAGAAGATGACTTAAGATAGATAAACATCCAGCAGCCTATGATGATGAACTAATAGACTATGTTTTTTGGCAAGAGGAAGTACAAGATAACAAACTATATGTGATAAATAAAAACATATTACTTAGAAGAACTTTGTGTACATCCATCTTATAGCTCACGGGATTAGAAACAATTGATGGAAAGCCTTGAAAAGAACAGAAAAAAAGGACAGAAATGATGGATTATATCAAAATAACAAAAATTTGAAAGCAATCATGCCTTACATTGATGAAATAGGGATGAATTTCTGGAGGCAAGATTATATAAAGTCTATAATCCACTTAGATTCGCAATGTGATGTATATAATACAAACAAGGAAGAAATTTATGGAAAATTTACAATCATAACAAGATTTGATGAACTATCAAAACAGATTGGTGACAAAATCAAACAAGTATTACAAAGTCATCAATATGAATATAACGAAGAAAATCAGTAGTATACTGTTAAAATTCCTTTTCAAATTTGAAATTTCCACTGATTGTAAATTATTCGCATGCTTTCTGTGGTATCAAACATAATCCTTCATCCTGCATATGGATTAATAGTCACCATCATCGCAAATGATGGTGTCTTCTTCAGGAATTATTAGGTATTATTGCACGAACAATCTTAATGTATGCACCATTACTCATTCTATTCTAAGACCATAACGCAAAAAAACAGCTCGGCAAACTGTTGAGCTGGTATCTGGTTATTTTTGCATCCACACCGTTACAAATGTTTGAAGCCAGCACCAGTGTTACCATCTTATGCGTAATGCAATATTCAATATAGGTATCGCCATCTTCATTCCGAGTTAAAGTTATTTATCAGGTTCTGCGAACTATCCAATAATAACAGGAATGGTCGGCACAATTATCGTGACAATGTTAACGTAATGCTTGTCGAACAGGAAGCCATCATGGATTGGGCAAGCTTCACTATTAAAACAAACAGATGCGTTATTAAAAACAGTTATATATTGTATATTAGTAGGTGCTGTATTTAAAGTTATTTGGCCATACTTTATCCTGTTCATTGTACGTTTGGTAAACTATATCTCTTCTGATTTAGGTAGCTCCATTTAATATGATTCTCTATGGAATCACTGATCGATTTCTTACACTGTTCCATTTGAATGCACTTCCATCCAAACAAACTAGTGCGGTATTCATCATCTGGTGAGTGTGGACAATCATCGCAGGTGCTACGGTTGTAAGTATTCAAATGTGTGGACTGCACAGCTAGGCGCAGGAACACTACATCTGGGCAGAAAAGATTATTTGCACCATATTATGTTATGAATATCTTTGCAGATACCTGTAATGATTAGGGAATGTACAGTATCGGTACATCAAAGGCATAACGCAAAAGTACAAAAATTATGTATTCTAGGGTACACTCATTTCCATGAGACGTGTCAAAGATACCACCACAAATTATGATAAGTTATGGTTAAATCCATTACTATTCTTTCCATCTTGGATATAATGGATTCTTATATGGATTATTTTCAACATTAATATGTAACCTTGGCTATCTTACAATAGATACCAATACCGTTACTGCAATTCCAGGAACACTGCCAGAACTATTATTAAGCTACTTAAAATATACAAGTTTATATCGTAACTTGATTATTGTAGTCATTGTCGGTGTGATTTCTGGGAATTGTCTACCTCTCAACTACAAGATTATATCAACATCTATCTACAGGTTTAATTATCGTGATGAAGGGCGAAAGATGGTAAAGCAAATCATCAAGTATATTGGTCAAGAACATCAAACATGTAGATGCCAACGCCTACATCACTTATGATTACAGTATATGAAAGAAATTGTACATGAGAGAGAACTTATGGATCTTGGATCGATTAGTATCACACGCGATGAAAATGTATATACTATCTATTGCAAAATGTATTTCTTGCATAAAGAATATCAATTCCTTGCGCACAGTGGTGTGGGAAAATAATAAATCAATGACCCTACAGTGAATTCTAACTGTAGAGTTTTTATAATAGATACTAGGTTCATGTTTCGACTATAGTCGAAACATTTAATGATTTTAGCTAGTATTTCGATTATAGTAATTGTATAAAATATCTAAGATGATACTGTCAGCATAGTTCTGGCCATAAGGAATGGGCATAATTAGCTATAATACATGTTTTGAGAGGCGAATATGGCAGAAAATTATACACCGATGATGCAGCAGTATCTTGCAGTCAAAAAGAATATGAAGACGCAATCTTGTTCTATCGCATAGGCGAGATTTTTATGAGATGTTTGATGATGAAGATTGCTTCAAAAGAATTAGACCTTGTGCTACCAGGAAAGAACGAGGTGTTGAGGAACGTGTACCGATGTGTGGCATTCCACATCATGCAGCAGCTGCGTATATCCCAAGACTTGTGTCACGTGGTTTTAAGGTTGCGATTTGTGAACAGATCAAGCATCCAAAAAACAGTTGGTCTAGTTACGTGATGTTATTCGTGCGATTGCACCAGGTACTGTCATGCAAGAAATCTCTGATGAAAGACACACGATTATGATATGGGTATTCATACGATTGTAGAAATGAGTACTGAAAACTATGTACAGAATATCGAGCATAGATCTGTTATAAACAATACTGCGTTCCGAATGTACGAAGTTGTAGTAATAGTGATTTTAAAGACACTCAAGAGTTTTAGAGAACTGCAAATTGTCATTTCTTTATTGTGATGAAACACGTATCAAGAGGAGAGGTATTTATTAACAGAAGATGTATCCTCAAAGATTATGACACAAGCATATGGACGTATGTTAGACCACCGGAAAATACCCAGAAGCACATGTTAGGTCACTTACAGGTAAACGCACAGAATGTGAAGATGAAGTATTATATATGGACTTTGACACGTCAGAATCTAGAACCCGTGCAATCCCACACGAAAATGGTAAAGGCAATTACACTATGGTCATTTTTGATACATACAAGTCTGCGATGAAGGCTCAAGACAACTACGTAAGTGGATGAAAAGCCACTTGTTTCAAGAGAAAAGATTAGCGCGCTTTAATAAGACAGAATGTTCATTCCAAAACTTCATAAAGAAACAACAGTTACATGATAGTTTTATATTACGAATCTTCAAAGACTGATTGTAGATGTGCAAATGAATAGCAAATGCGGTGGATTGTCAACGTTTGACAAAGACTTTAGCAGAAGTGCCAGCTATCATGCATGCATTAGAGACTGTCTTTGATGAAAAGCGTAAAAGTCGATCCAGCGCAAGAGCTTTACCAGAAGTTGAAAGATGCGTTTAGATAATCCACCTGTGCAGATTAGTGATGGTGGAATGTTTAGAGATGGCTATAATGCCGAACTTGATGAAGCAACGTAAATCCAACATACGGGTAGAACTTACTGCGGAATTAGCAAAGGAAAGAGAAAGAACCGGTATTAAGACACTCAAAATCGGCTATAACAAAGTCTTACAGGTTGAATTTCTAAAGCAGCTGCACAGCCGAACAGGATGATTAGTTATATCCATAATCAAACATTAAAATAATGAGCGCTTTTATCTCCAGAATTAAAAAGAAAGAAGACAATTCACATGCGGAAGAAATGCATTGCATTAAAACAAATTATTCAAATGATATTAGATGTCCGTGCATACTTACCAAGACTTCAGAAATTAAGTAAGTTTTAGCAGAGGTTGATGCAACAGGTTGCCATGGCAGAAGTATCACCAAGTATGGTTATATAACGTCCACAGTTTGATGAAGACCCGCTTTTCATTGAAAATGGTAAGCATCAATCTTGGATGACATGATGAAAGAATCCAAAGTATGTCGCAAACTCACAGATATGCATAAAGACCAGGATATCTTACCGATTACGGTCCAAACATGGATAGTAATCTACCTACATGCGTCAAACCACATTAATCGTTACCATGGCACAGATGGA
>BNJS01000716.1_pt1 | contig 140314 bp, 162 predicted proteins | sample 8540461 | NCBI WGS metagenome assembly BNJS01 (sample SAMD00202454, study PRJDB9452) | human saliva metagenome | isolation source: human saliva | place: Japan
TGATGTAAACAATATTTCACGTCAATTAGTCAGGGAGCAAGATAGATTTATCTACAGCCTTCAAGAAACTATCGGACTTACAAAAACAAGCCCTACCCTATACCAAATTACAGGTAACCCTAGCAGCAACCTTTAGTGCCCCTTTTTTCTCGGTCATGTTTGGGGGAAATGTCTATGATGCTATAGGAGCAGCTATTGCTACTTTATTTGGTTTCACTTTTTCTTTATATGTAGAAAAATTTATTAGAATTCCTTTTGTAACGGCCTTTGCTGGAGCCTTTGTGTTTGGTCTAATTGCTCAATTTTGGGCTCGTTATACAGGATTTCCTGCTACAGCAGATCTGATTATTGCAGGTGCGGTCATGCCCTTTGTGCCAGGTATTGCCCTGACAAATGCGGTTCGAGATATTATGACCAATCATATCAACTCTGGTATGAGCAAGATGTTTGAATCTTTGCTCATTACTCTAGCTTTAGGGGCAGGAACATCAGTTGCCCTAGTATTGATGACTTAATATGACACTGACAAGTATTTTACTCCAAGCTCTTGCCAGCTTACTGGCTATCATCACTTTTTTAATTGTATTAAATGTACAACGTTCCATGCTCTTACCAGCTGGGATTCTAGGCATGCTTGTTTGGCTGATTTATCTCTTGCTAAAGGATCCAACAAATGTTATTGTGGCTACCTTCATTGCAGCCATCATTGGTTCTTGTATAAGCCAGATATTAAGTATTCTGTATAAGACCCCGGCAGTCGTTTTTATACTGGCTATTTTGGCACCCTTGGTACCAGGATATTTGTCTTATCGGACAACTGCTTTTTTCGTTACTGGCGACTATAGCAAAGCCATTGCCAGTGCGACTTTGGTTGTTATGCTAGCCCTGGTTATTTCTATTGGTATGGCTAGTGGAACCATTATTCTTAAACTTTATTCTTATCTAGCTAAGCAACAAAAATAAATATTAAATTTATAGAGACTAAATTCCCAAACTAACTTCCGCCGCTAATCCAAGTGGAAGTTAGTCTGATAAAAATCGTAAAAATCAGTGGAAATCCGTGTCAGGGTAAGTTCCACTGGTTTTAATCATGCTTGATTTCATAGCTTTTGTAACCAAAATGAATCGAAAAAAAGAGCGCACAAAATCCCCTCATCTGAAAGCGTTTCAGATTAAGTTCCGCTATGGTGGAAGTTAGTGTGAGACGTTTGAATGAGGTTGAAGGTTAGTTTTTAGAATTTATGTTGGAATAATTTAGAAGACTGATAGACATCTTCTGCAGGTATTTTAGAAATGCCAAGAAGCTTAGGAACCTCTTTTCAATAAGTAAAGGCAAAGAGTTCTTAGGCTTACTTTCCATTCAAAGCAGCATGTTTGACGCTGTTGACATGCGAACAGACGAGATTGATGTTCTCCTGAGTTAAGTTGTAAAAGGAAGTTCCTTTAGGTAGGGTGTCGCGAATCAGCGTGTGATTTTTCTCAATTCTGCCTTTCTGGTCAGAGCGATTAGGGTCACAAAAGAAGAGTTTACTCTCTCCTCGCACATCCATTTCGATATCATCAACCCTGGCAAACTCTCCACCATTATCTGTCAGGATGACAGGGAAGAGTTGGAAGAAATCTTTGTCAGCTTGGGGAAGAGTGTTCTTGATTTTATAAAGGTGTTTGGTAACCTCAAGGGCAGTTTTTATTATCCAGAAGTCTAGCGAAGATAAAGTTACAGAAAGATAGATTGAAGGTGAGTAGGACTTTACCTCCCATCCTCCCCAGAACTGTATCCATTTCTAGCCAAGAGTCTAGTTGATTAAGGGATAAATAGTTTTGAAAATCCTCATAGGAACGGGCTTTTTTAGCTTCTTTAGGGATGGAAGGTAGCTTACTTTTCCGTCTCTCTTTAAATTTAACGGCTCTGGCAAGATCAATCGGAGCGATAGACAGGTAAGCTTTTCGGATGTGTCGATAGACGGTTGAGGAACTGACATCAAGGTTATGAGTTTTGAGGATATCATAGATGTGTTGTCCCTTTTTAACCCCATCAGAAATGACTTTGTCCATGTCCCAGAAAGTCTGAGAGTTGAGAGGAGTACCTTCACGAGCTTCGACAAGAGTTTGTTCGTATTGTTTTTGAGCTTGCTTAGCGAGGTAGAAAATTTTTTTAAATCCACAATTTTGTCTTCTTTTAGGGCATCCATTATAGACAAAGGGAGCTTTGTCGAGTAGAGGGCAAGGAAGGTTATGGCATGTAGACTCTCGGACTTGTCTGTTTCGTTTGACTTCTTTTGAAACGGTTGTCGGGTCTTTTAGAATAAGTCGCCCGATAGCTTTGAAGGTTTCACCGCACTCTAAGCCTAATTGGATATCATTACGGTCTGAAAGGGTAAGATGTTTATGTTTTGTCATAGTAGACCTCATTTCTAACTCAAACGTCTCACACTTAATTCCACCATAAAAATCCGTTTTAGATTAATTTCCACTTTGGCTAGGCAAGTGGAAGTTACTTTGAGAAGTTACCAGAAGAAATACTTGGTATGGTGAACCAAGTATTTTTCTCTATTTTCCATCCATTTATGATAAAATAGTACTGGACGATTTTTACATGAATGAATATACAGAGGTAAATATGACAATCGGTATTGATAAGATTGGTTTTGCAACCAGTCAATATGTCTTGAAATTACAAGATTTAGCAGAAGTAAGAGGAGTTGATCCTGAAAAATATAGTAAGGGTTTGCTTTTAAATGAGATTGCTATTGCACCAATGACTGAGGATATTGTAACCTTGGCAGCTAGTGCAAGTGAGTCTATTTTGACAGAAAGAGAAAAAGAAGAAATTGATATGGTTATCGTGGCAACTGAGTCAGGTATTGACCAGAGTAAGGCTGCTGCAGTCTTTGTTCACGGTTTATTAGGGATTCAGCCCTTTGCCCGTAGCTTTGAAGTAAAAGAAGCCTGCTATGGTGCGACAGCAGCTCTCCACTATGCTAAGTTACATGTGGAAAATTCTCCACAGTCTAAAGTCTTGGTTATTGCTAGTGATATTGCCAAGTATGGTGTAGCCACTCCTGCTGAACCAACACAAGGTGCTGGTAGTATCGCTATGTTGATAACGCAAAATCCACGCATTCTGTCATTTAACAATGATAATGTGGCTCAAACACGTGATATTATGGATTTTTGGCGTCCAAATTATTCAAGTACGCCTAATGTAAATGGCTTATATTCGACACAACAGTATCTTGACTGTTTGACAACAACTTGGGATGAATACAAGAAGAGATATAACTGTACGTTGGATGACTTTGCAGCTATCTGTTTCCATTTACCTTATCCTAAATTAGCTTTAAAAGGCTTGCGCAATATGCTGAATGAGACTTCGTCGCAAGAAAAGCAGGCTGGTTTACAAGAAAACTTTGATAAATCAATTCTTTACAGTCAAATGATTGGGAATATTTACACTGGTTCTCTTTTCTTAGGTCTGCTGTCCCTTCTAGAAAATGCCGAAAACTTGAAGGCTGGAGATAAACTGGCTCTTTATAGTTACGGAAGTGGCGCTGTATCTGAATTTTTCAGTGTGGAATTGGTTGAAGGTTACGAAGCCTATCTTGATAAAGACCGTTTGAAGAAACTGAATCAACGTACAGCTCTATCTGTATCTGATTACGAGAAAGTCTTTTTTGAAGAAGTTCAGTTGGACGAGACAGGTTCAACTCAACTTTCAGGATATGAAAATCAAGATTATGCCTTAGTCGAGATTTTTGAACACCAACGTCGTTATAGCAAGGTAGAAAAATCATGAAGATAAGTTGGAATGGATTTTCTAAAAAATCATACCATGAGCGCCTTGAGCTATTAAAAGCTCAGGCGCTCCTTAGTAGCGATAAACAAACTAGTCTGGAGCAGGATGAGCAAGTCAGCTTGGCTGTTGCAGACCAGATGAGTGAAAATGTAGTGGGAACTTTTTCACTTCCTTATTCCATCATTCCAGAGATATCAGTAAATGGTAAGGATTATACAGTTCCTTATGTCACTGAAGAGCCCTCAGTGGTTGCTGCAGCTAGCTATGCCAGCAAAATTATCAAGCGAGCTGGTGGTTTTACTGCTCAAGTCCATGAACGTCAGATGATTGGGCAAGTTGCCCTTTATCAAGTGCCTGATATGGACAGTGCTCAGGCGCAAATTAGCAGTAAAAAAGCGGAGCTCTTGGAACTTGCTAATCAAGCCTACCCATCTATCGTGAAGCGTGGCGGTGGGGCGCGTAATTTGCATGTGGAGCAGCTGAGAGGAGAGACAGATTTTCTAGTCGTCTATCTTCATGTCGATACCCAAGAAGCTATGGGAGCCAATATGCTCAACACCATGCTTGAGGCTTTGAAACCAGTTTTAGAAGAGCTAAGTCAGGGACGAAGTCTCATGGGGATTTTATCAAACTACGCGACGGATTCTCTAGTAACTGCAACCTGTCGTGTTGCCTTTCGTTACTTAAGTCCGCAAAAGGATGAAGGAAGAGAGATTGCGGAGAAAATGACCTTGGCTAGCCAGTTTGCCCAAGCAAATCCCTATAGAGCAGCTACCCACAATAAAGGAATTTTTAACGGTCTAGATGCGATTTTAATTGCCACTGGTAACGACTGGCGGGCTATCGAAGCTGGTGCACACGCTTTTGCGAGTCGAGATGGACGTTATCAAGGTCTCAGCTCTTGGCGTCTGGACTTGGAGACAGAAGAATTGGTTGGTGAGATGACTCTTCCTATGCCTGTGGCGGCCAAGGGTGGCTCTATCGGTCTAAATCCTCGTGTAGCCCTCAGTCATGAACTACTGGGAAATCCATCTGCAAAAGAATTAGCTCAGATTATCGTTTCTATCGGTCTCGCACAAAATTTTGCAGCTCTGAAAGCCTTGGTGAGTACAGGGATCCAGCAAGGACATATGAAATTGCAGGCCAAATCCTTAGCACTCCTAGCGGGTGCTAGTGAATCCGAAGTTGCTCCCCTAGTTGAGCGCCTTATTGCAGATAAAATTTTTAACTTAGAGACAGCCCAGCGCTATCTCGAAAACTTAAGATCATAAAAAAACTCAGACCGATCGGTCTGAGTTTTTCTTGTGCTTATACTCTTCGAAAATCAAATTCAAACCACGTCAGCTTCGCCTTGCCGTACTCAAGTACAGCCTGAGGCTAGCTTCCTAGTTTGCTCTTTGATTTTCATTGAGTATTAAATACTTTTTCCTGGTAATAGTGTAACTGGTAAAAAGTAGCCTGTTGTGGCAACTTCCTTACCTGCGATTTTCTGCAAGAGGAGGTCAATAGTAAGGCAGGCAATCTCTTCCAAGGGTTGCTTAATAGTAGCCAGTTGAGGGTAGTAATTCTCGATAAAGTAGGTCCCATCATAGCCGATGATTTTAAGCTCTTCCGGGACAGAAATGCCCAGTTCCTGAGCAATTTTAATGACCAGAATAGCTGTTAAGTCATCCGAAGCAAAGATGGCATCTGGTTTTTGACGGGTCAAGATATTCTTGATTTCCATTTCTTTTCTGACAGGAGAAAAGTCACTGGAAACATTGATAATAGGAGCTTGGGGGAGTACAGAAGCAAAACCAGCGTGGCGTAGTCCAGTTGGCGAATTAGAATTGTCATTCCCTGTAATCATGATGATAGACTGGGCACCTGTCTTGACTAAGGTCTGGGCTGCGAGAACTCCACCAGCATAGTTGTCAGAAGAGACTACAGGGATGTCTGGTGACAGGTTGCGGTCAAAGGAAATAATCGGTGCTGTCACGCGATTGTAGTCTTCGATTCCCAAGTTGTGACTACCAGAAATGATGCCGTCCACCTGATTGGCTTCCAACATTTCGATGTATTCTCGTTCCTTCTCGGAATCGTGCTCACTGTTGCAGATGATGGTCTTGTAACCATTTTTGAAGAGTTGGTGTTCCAGTTTATCAATCAATTCTGCATAGAAAACGTTGGAAATATTGGGGAAAATCAAACCGATTAACTTAGCTGATTTTCCTTGCAGACTACGAGCTAGATTGTTGGGTTTATAGCCCAATTCCCGCATGGCTTCATTGACTTTTTGGATGGTTTTCTCAGAGAGATAACCTTTTTTATTGATAACCCGAGAAACGGTAGTAGGGCTGACGCCTGCAAGTTTGGCGACATCAGTTAGTTTTGCGACCATAATCTAATTCATAGTAAGTTCCAGTTGGGTTTCCAGATTTGATCAGGATACCATTTTGGTCCGCATGTGGGAAGACACGACCAGAAAATACTTTTTCTCCTTTATTGATGAAAATTTCAAAGACAGAGTTATCGATGAAAATCGTAGCAGTAGTAGCCTGATTAGCGATAGGACAAGAACGAGTTGTTCCAAATTCTTGAGCATACTGTTCACCAGCCTGGCTACGATCCACTGTCACTTGACCATTTACAAGGTCAAAGTTGATGGAAAGTCCCTTGCCTTCTTTGATCAGCAAGTAGGACAATCTCGCTCTGGCTATTAGCTTCCAAGTTGAGTTCGAGTTCGTAAGTGTTCTTGGTTTGAGCACGGTTTGAGAAGGCTTCTTCAGAGGCACGAAGGTCCTTGATAGCTGCGACTGGGTATTGGTAGAGCTTGCCGTCTTTGATAGTGAGTTCCTTGACCAAAGAGAAGGTTCCTTGGTGGTCGAAACGGTCAGATGGATATGAAACATCAGGTAAACCAAGCCAGCTAACAGCTAGGGCACGCCCATCAGGAGCGTTGAAGGCTTGAGTTGCATAGGCTTCGAAACCATAGTCCATGTTTTGAAGTTGAGACACATCTACCATTTTGGCATTTTCAGGGTCAAAGGAAGCCCCAATCTTATACATATTTGGATAGATATTATCGTAGTCTAGAACATCCTTATCCAATCCTTGTGGGCAGTAGAGAAGGACAGGTTGATCCCCTACAAAGACCAGATTTGGGCATTCCATCATGTAGGCAGTGCGGTCGTTAGCAAAAGTCAAGGTCACCAACTGCTTGCCAGTTTGTATAGTCGTTGTCAATAGCTTTGTAGAGACGAACGAAGCCTTTTTTTTCCAAGTCCTGTCCACCGACGATAGCATAGTATTGGTCCTTGAAGTTAAAAATTTGCGGATCGCGGAAGTGGTCAGTAGAGTCAGTTGGCTGGTCAATCAAGATCTTGTCAATCTTGGTAATCTTGCCATCCTTTATCCATCAAAGCCCCAATCTGGTATGGGTGACGGATCCAGTTTTCATCACGGACATTTCCTGTATAAAATAGGAACAAGTTATCGCCAAACTGCATGGCAGAACCAGAGTAGGCACCGTGACTATCTAATGGAGTATCAGGCAAAACTTTGACCCCAGTTTCTCTAAAGTGAACCAAATCATCACTTTCAAGCTGCACCCAAGATTTTAAACCGTGGGCTGCACCAAAAGGAAAGTTCTGATAAAAAACAATCCCACTTCCCATCAAAGTAAGAAAAGCCATTTGGGTCGTTGAGAAGTCCTGTTTTTGGCTCAACATGGTAATGAGTATGCCATGGAGATTGTGCCATATTTTCCTTTATATGTTGAATTTCTTCTTGCGTCCAATCTTGATAAAGTCTGTAACGACGCTCAGTTGTCCATTCCATTCATTCATTCCTCCAAAAATCTTATCACTTTTAATAGTAACCGTTTTCGGGAAAAAAAGCAAGCCTTTTATGTTAAAAAAGAGGAAAAACTGTCAAACGTTTGTCATAAAATAAATACAGAAAATCAATCAACTTTTTCACGAAAAATATGAAAGATAATGAAATAAGCCCTTTTTAATCAAGATTTTTAAACTTATTTTTTTCAAGGAATACCTGATAAAATAGTCAAAAACAATCAATCTAAAGCGTGTCCACTAAGTGGATAGAATATTTTTTTCTGCAAAACGCTTGACATATTTCTAAAAACATGATAAAATAAATAGTCGTAGGGCGAATAAAAATCGCTTTCAAACAAGAACAAAATTTTTATAAGGAGATTTTTTTGCAAATGAACAATCAGGAAATTGCAAAAAAAGTCATCGATGCCTTGGGCGGACGTGAAAATGTCAACAGTGTTGCCCACTGTGCGACTCGTCTTCGTGTCATGGTCAAAGATGAAGGAAAAATCAATAAAGAAGTGATTGAGAACTTGGAAAAAAAGTTCAAGGTGCTTTCTTTAACTCAGGTCAATACCAAATCATCTTTGGTACAGGTACAGTTAACAAAATGTACGATGAAGTTGTTGCACTTGGTTTGCCAACATCATCTAAAGATGACATGAAAGCAGAAGCTGCTAAACAAGGGAACTGGTTCCAACGTGCTATCCGTACTTTCGGTGACGTTTTCGTTCCAATCATCCCAGTTATCGTAGCAACAGGTCTCTTCATGGGTGTGCGTGGTCTTTTCAATGCTCTTGAAATGCCACTTCCAGGTGATTTTGCAACTTACACACAAATCTTGACAGATACAGCCTTCATCATCTTGCCAGGTTTGGTTGTGTGGTCAACCTTCCGTGTATTCGGTGGAAATCCTGCCGTTGGTATCGTTCTTGGTATGATGCTTGTTTCTGGCTCACTTCCAAACGCTTGGGCAGTCGCTTCAGGTGGTGAAGTAACAGCTATGAACTTCTTTGGTTTTATCCCTGTTGTAGGTTTGCAAGGTTCCGTTCTTCCAGCCTTCATCATCGGGGTTGTCGGAGCTAAATTTGAAAAAGCTGTCCGCAAGGTTGTTCCAGATGTGATTGACCTCTTGGTAACGCCATTCGTGACACTTTTGGTCATGTCAATTCTTGGACTCTTTGTCATTGGACCAGTCTTCCACGTTGTTGAAAACTACATCCTTATCACTACAAAAGCGATCCTTAGCATGCCATTTGGTCTTGGTGGTTTCTTGATTGGTGGGGTTCACCAATTGATTGTCGTGTCAGGTGTGCACCATATCTTCAACTTGCTTGAAGTTCAATTGCTTGCTGCTGACCATGCTAACCCATTCAACGCGATCATCACAGCTGCTATGACAGCTCAAGGTGCTGCGACTGTTGCGGTTGGTGTTAAAACTAAAAATCCAAAACTGAAAACACTTGCTTTCCCAGCTGCTCTTTCTGCTTTCCTAGGTATTACAGAGCCTGCTATCTTCGGGGTGAACTTGCGCTTCCGTAAACCATTCTTCCTTTCATTGATTGCTGGTGCAATCGGTGGTGGATTGGCTTCAATCCTTGGACTTGCTGGTACTGGTAGTGGTATCACCATCATCCCTGGTACAATGCTTTATGCTGGTAACGGACAACTTCCACTATACCTTCTTATGGTAGCTGTATCATTTGCACTTGGTTTTGCTCTCACTTACATGTTTGGTTACGAGGACGAAGAAGAAGTTGCTACTGAAGCGACTACAGAACGTTTGGTTCAAGAAGAAACAACTGGTAACATTCCAGCAGCTCTTCAAAATGAAACACTTGTAACTCCTATCGTTGGTGATGTTGTCGCTCTTGCTGATGTCAATGACCCAGTCTTCTCAAGTGGAGCTATGGGACAAGGTATCGCTGTGAAACCAAGTCAAGGTGTGGTATATGCACCAGCTGATGCTGAAGTTTCAATTGCCTTTGCAACAGGACATGCCTTTGGTTTGAAAACAACTAATGGTGCTGAAGTCTTAATCCACGTTGGTATCGACACTGTAACAATGAATGGTGAAGGTTTTGAAGCAAAAGTTGCTCAAGGTGACAAGGTGAAAGCTGGCGATGTTCTTGGAACATTTGACTCAAACAAAATCGCTGCAGCTGGTCTTGATGATACAACAATGGTTATCGTTACAAACACAGCTGACTACGCTTCAGTAGCTCCAGTCGCAACAGGTTCAGTTGCTAAGGGGGATGCTGTGATTGAAGTGAAAATTTAATTAATCCTCTCTAATGTGAAAACGAACAAATGACATGTTTGTTCGTTTGCTTGAATGGTAAGATTTACAGAGGAAAATCTAAAAAATAGAGAAATTTAGACTTTCGAAATATGCTATAATAAAGAAAATAAAAACAAGAGGTTTATCATGACAAAATTATATGGAAGCTTGGAAGCGGGCGGTACAAAGTTTGTCTGTGCTGTCGGTGATGAAAACTTTAACGTTGTAGAAAAAACACAATTTCCAACAACAACTCCAATCGAAACAATCGATAAAACCATTGAGTTCTTCTCAAAATTCGACAACCTTGCTGGTCTTGCAGTTGGTTCATTTGGTCCGATTGATATTGATAAAAACTCAAAAACTTATGGCTTTATCACAACGACTCCAAAACCAAACTGGGCAAATGTGGACTTGCTTGGTGCCCTTCGCCGTGCCCTAAACGTGCCAATGTACTTCACTACAGACGTAAACAGCTCTGCCTATGGTGAAGTGGTTGCCCGTAACAATGCTGGTGGTCGTATCGAAAACTTGGTTTACTACACAATCGGTACAGGTATTGGTGCAGGTGTCATTCAACGTGGTGAGTTTATCGGCGGTGTGGGTCACCCTGAAATGGGTCATTATTATGTTGCTAGGCACCCAATGGATCTTGAAAAAGAATTTAACGGTGTTTGTCCTTTCCATAAGGGATGTCTGGAAGGCTATGCAGCTGGTCCAAGTTTGGAAGGTCGTACAGGTATACGTGGGGAAAATATTGAACTCAACAACCCTGTTTGGGATGTTCAAGCCTACTATATCGCTCAAGCTGCGGTTAATGCGACAGTGACTTTCCGCCCAGACGTGATTGTCTTTGGTGGTGGTGTCATGGCGCAACAGCACATGTTGGATCGTGTCCGTGAGAAATTTACAGCTCTTCTCAATGGCTACCTTCCAGTACCAGATGTGCGAGATTACATCGTAACGCCAGCAGTTGCAGGAAATGGTTCTGCCACGCTTGGGAACTTTGTACTTGCAAAAGAAGTTTCAAAATAAAATACAAAATCCGCTTGGGAAACCAAACGGATTTTTTATGTGTCAAAGCATTTGCCAGAAAAAGTCGATAATATAGGTCAGACCATAGGTGTAAACCACGAGGGTAAAAGGCTTGGTCAGAATGATGATGGTCATATAGCGCTTGAAGCTCATCTTGGTCAGGGCAGCCAGCATACAGAGAAAGTCAGCGGGGCTAACTGGCCAAATCATCATAAAGATAAAGAAACGGTCAAAACGATTTCCCTTATCCAACCAACCAATGTACTTGTTATAAGTGCGTTTGCTGACGACCGACTGGACGAAGGCAGCTCCATAAAGGCGAACTAGATAAAAGATAATGGCACAGCCAATGACAATGCCGATATAGTTGTAGATGGTACCAATGATGTGGCCGTAGATAAAGACACCTGCGACGGAAGTCAAAGCTCCGGGTATGATGGGTACAACTGTTTGTAAAATCTGAAGAAGAATAAAGAGTGGTGGTCCCCAGATACCTGCTTGCTGGATAAAGGCAGATAGAGTCTCCTTGGACTGTAGAATCCCAGCCTGATAGGCCCAGATAGAAAAAATCAGAGTCCCGATTCCCCCAGCAATAGATGAAATATTGATAACCTGCTGTAGAAGGGGAGATACAGCGTTCATTTGTTTATCCTGTGACATGTAAACTCCTCATGGATAGTATGATTCTACTATACCATATTTTTGAGGAGAAAGGGGATTTGATTGTTTGAGGAGAGTGTATATAGGTTATATTGAGTTTTAGGTGTAGATTATCTTAAAGTTATGGGAGATGTTGAAGAAAAAATAGCTTAATAGGATACAGTAGAATCTGAAATTCAGAGTATCCTTAAAGTAATTACTGAGACATCCTATCATGAGGCAATGACCAGTCTAGGACTAACTCCTATGCTGACCGCTGTGGTCAATGCTCAAGAGGAATATGACCAAGTGGAAAGTAAGGCGCGTGCTTCTAAGTCTGCCAAGGAAGTTGGAAATACCAGACAACTCCGTACCGAACTTTCAACTAGTTACGACCTCTTTATGCGCTATACCGCAGTCAGTGCAGAAGCCTACCCTGAAAAGGAACACCTGACTCAACTCCTCAAGGAACTCAATAGCATCCGAGATAGCAAGCGCCGTCTCATCACTAGTAGCAAGAAAGATAAAAAGACCAAACCAGCAGAACCAGCCCAAGCAGCAGGATAAAGACAACCCCTTAGAAGCGGATTTCTAAGGGGGATTTTTGTGGTTTCGTGGTATAATAGTTACTAATTGGGGGTGTATTTTGTTGAAAAAAATCCATGTTTTATTCCATTTATTCTTTGTTCTTTGTTTGATGGGATGCACTCAAGTTAATGATAATGAACTTGTTTCAGATATGAAACATAAGCAAATAAAAAGTTCTATGACTTTAATTAAAGAGGAACGAGAAAGATACAGCTATGTAGAAGTTTATCAACAAGATAGTAAGGTGGTTATTTATGTGAATTCAGATGGTTTATTAGATGATGCCAATTTTTTTGAAGTTGAGGCTACAGGGAAAATCTCTGCTGAAAGTATTGAAGTTGATTGGCAAAATTCAGATAAAAAAGAGAGTTCAACTGATGAAGACACCGTCTTTGTTCGTGTTAGAATTAAAGAAGGTGGACAATATATTTTCGATGAAACAGTGAGTCTGTATGATGGAGCAATGAGAAAAATAGGAGAAACAAATAATAAATAAAATGAGTAAACAAAGCCTTGATGGAGAGAATCCACTGGGCTTTTTGTGTACTCAAAAACGAAAGGAGTAACTGCTATGCCTAGGAAACCAAATCAACCATGTTCTTATCCCAACTGCTCTAAGCTAACCGATGGATGTTTTTGTGAGGAACACCAACGATTAGAAAGCAAACGCTACGAGAAATATGAACGAGACCCAGCAGTTCTCAAACGCTACGGAAGTGTCTGGAAGAGAGTGCGTGCAAGTTACGTCAAGGGTCATCCATACTGCGAGTTGTGTTACCAAAACGGAGTGATGAAAGAAGTCGAAGAGGTTCACCACAAGAAACCTTTATCGCAAGGAGGGACACATAACTTTGAGAACTTGGTTTCTCTTTGTAAATCCTGTCACTCACGAATCCATGCGACTGATGGAACAAAATGGAAGAAAAGAAAGGGCTAGGGGGATGAAAATCTCTGAAAGCCTATGAAACCCCAACTCGCGGGTGCAATAATGTATTTTAAAGAGAATAATATTTTATATAATGAAAATATGAATGAACCTAACAAGAGACATTCAGAAGGATTGAAGGAAAAACTTCTAAAAAGATAATAATGCTTATGCCAAAATATTTGTTGTTGATAATTTTTTTCTAAATTATTCTATGAGAAAAAAATTGGAGATTACTACAAAGAGAAGTTGCACTCGAAAAAAATTGAATAATGAATTTATCAATCAACTTGATTTATTAATTGAACTATTAGAAATCTATCTATCGTATTTGGATTATATAGATTTTGAGGTTCGAGGGATTGAAACAAGTCCAACAGCTCTAGATGCAATATCGGATTTATCAAATTCCTCTGTTCTAAATTTTAATTATACCAACACATCAGGTCATCTCTACGGAACTTCCGAGAAGAAAACTCATTTTATACATGGTCGTATTGATTTATCTAGAACGTTTAATAGGATCAATACTATGGTCTTTGGAATTGAGGATAAAGAAAATGATGTCAATAGCGAACTAATTCCTTATCAGAAGTATTACCAAAGGGTTGTTAAGGAGACAGGAAATTATTATGAAACTTTTTTCGAAGCAACTTTAGAATTCACAGAAGATGAGTTATGTTTCCCCTATTCCTCATCTAAAAATATAATCATATTTGGTCACTCAGTAGATCCCCTAGATAAAGAGATATTTTATAAGAGTTTTGCATTAGTTGAGGAAGGTGGCTATCCATATCGATTTATTTTCACTTACTTTGATGAACCAGCTAAACGTTCAATTATTAGGAATCTTGCAATCATCCTTGGGAAGGAAAAACTGATAGAGTTAACAGGTAAACGGAATATTGTATTCGTAAAGAGTGATGATAAGGACCGTATGAACAAAGAGCTACTACCTTAATAAAGTTAAGAATAGTTCATAACCCACTCGCTCTTTTCACTTCGAGTGGGTTTTCTTAAAATATGATAAAATAGAAGAGATAATACATTTATTTAATAAGGGAAGTAAAAATGGCAAGTAAAGAAAATACAGAACGCAAGGAACTGCATCGTAAAATTTGGGCGATTGCGGATGATGTGCGTGGAGCTGTAGATGGTTGGGATTTTAAGCAATATATCCTAGGTATCCTTTTCTATCGCTTTATTTCGGAGCATATGGCAGACTATTTTGACCGCGCCGAGCATGAAGCTGGCGACTTAGAATTTCGTTATGCTGAATTGAGTGACCAAGAAGCTGAGCAAGATTTCAAACCAGGGACAGTTGAGGATAAGGGATTCTTTATCCTTCCGAGTCAACTATTTGAAAATGTTGTCGAGAATGCCTCGCAAAATGAAAATTTAAACGAAGACTTGGCCAATATTTTCCAAGCTATTGAGAAATCAGCGATTAGCTTCAAATCAGAGGATGATATCAAAGGTTTGTTTGATAACTTGGATACACGAAGCAATATCCTTGGTGGGACTGTTCCAGAAAAAAATAAGCGCCTTTCTGACATTCTAAATGGTATCAATAGTATTAACTTTGGAAACTTTGAGGAGAATGACATCGATGCCTTTGGAGATGCCTATGAGTTCTTGATTTCTAACTATGCTAGTAATGCAGGAAAAAGTGGAGGTGAATTTTTCACTCCTCAGACAGTCTCAAAATTACTAGCTCGCCTAGTGATGGTCGGTAAGGACAAGATTAACAAGGTCTATGACCCAACATGTGGTTCAGGCTCTCTCTTGCTTCAAATGAAAAAGCAATATGAAGACCATATTCTAGAAGACGGATTCTTTGGTCAAGAAATCAATATGACCAACTACAACTTGGCTCGTATGAATATGTTCTTGCACAATATCAACTACAATAATTTTGATATTAAGCGAGGAGATACCCTTTTAAATCCTCAGCATCTGGAAGAAAAGCCTTTTGATGCTATCGTTTCTAACCCTCCATACTCTGTCAAATGGGTGGGAGATGGAGACCCAACTCTGATTAACGATGACCGTTTTGCACCAGCTGGTAAGCTAGCTCCTAAGTCAAAAGCTGACTTTGCCTTTATCATGCATAGTCTCAACCACTTGTCCAATAAAGGTCGGGCAGCTATTGTTTGCTTTCCAGGTATTTTCTATCGTGGAGGAGCTGAAAAGACCATTCGTCAGTATCTAGTAGATAATAACTTTGTTGAAGCAGTGATTTCACTTCCTGATAATCTCTTCTTCGGAACTTCTATCGCAACTACCATTTTGGTCTTGGCGAAAAATAAAGTGGAAAATAAAACTCTCTTTATTGATGCGAGTAAGGAATTCAAGAAAGAGACTAACAACAATATCTTGACCGATAGAAATATCGAGCATATTGTTGAATTATTCTCTAATTATCAAAGTGTTGACTATAAATCTGCTTTTGTTGATAATGATGTGATTGGTTCAGAGCAGGATTATAACCTATCTGTTTCAACCTATGTCGAACAAGAAGATACACGTGAGAAGATTGATATAGATGTTCTCAATAAAGAAATCGCTGAGACTGTTGCCAAAATTGACCACTTGCGTGCAGAGATAGACAAGATTGTAGAGGAGCTGAGCTATGGCAAATGATGTAATTCTCTATAGAACAGATGATGGTGAGTCAGCTATTGAACTCCACTTGGATAATGGAACGGTCTGGCTGACCCAACAAGAACTAGCTGAGCTCTTTCAAACTTCCAAGCAAAACATTAGTAAACATATCAAGGTCATCTTCGAAGATGGTGAATTAGATGAAACAGTGGTTGTCAACTATCAGTTGACAACCACTCGTCACGGTGCAATGGCTGGGAAAACTCAGTCAAAAAAAGTCGCCTACTATAATCTCGATATGATTTTGGCGATTGGTTATCGAGTTCGCTCTCCTCGTGGCATTCAGTTCAGACTCTATGCTTCGACAATCTTGAAAGAGTATCTGATTAAGGGCTTCGCTATGGATGATGAGCGTCTGAAAAACTTGGGTGGTGGCTCTTACTTCAGAGAACTCCTTGAAAGAATCCGAGACATCCGCTCGAGTGAAAAAGTCTTTTACCGTCAGGTTTTAGATCTTTTCGCGACATCTAGTGACTACAATGCAAATTCACCAGAGGCAAAGAAATTCTTTGCGACAGTGCAAAATAAGATGCATTACGCCATTCACCACAATACTGCTAGTGAACTCATTTACAATCGTGTTGATAGCGAGAAGGAGTTTATGGGCTTGACCACTTTTAAGGGAGACCTTCCTACTCTGACTGAAGCAAAAGTTGCCAAGAACTATCTAACAGAAAAGGAACTCCGTGGACTCAATCAGCTTGTATCAGGATATCTAGACTTTGCTGAAAGACAGGCAGAGCGAGAAGAAGTCATGACTATGGCTGACTGGGTAACACACGTAGATCGTATCCTTCAGGCTACTGGAGAAGACTTGCTGGACAATAGTGGTTCTATCTCTCGTGAACAGATGAAGCAGAAGGTAGATAAGGAATATAAGAGCTATCAAACCAAGACCCTCAGTCAAGTTGAAAAAGATTACCTCAAAGAAATCAAAAGTATTGAAATCTAGCCAAGGAAGGAGGTAAGTGATGAACATCCTAGAAGAAATCCAGAACTGTCCCGTTGAGTGGAAAGAGTTGGGGGATAAAAATGTAGCGAAATTATCTCGTGGCAAGGTAATGTCAAAACAGTTCTTAGAAGAAAATAAAGGAGAATATCCAGTATATTCTTCTCAAACAGCTAACAATGGGGAAATTGGAAGAATTTCAAGTTTTGAATACGATGGAGAATATATAACTTGGACAACTGATGGGGCAAACGCTGGAACAGTTTTTTATCGCAAAGGAAAATTTAGTATCACCAATGTCTGTGGATTAGTAGAGATTAATAGTGCCCAACTCCTTACAAAGTTTGTTTATTATTATTTAACGATTTCAACTAAGAAATATGTTTCATCTGGAATGGGAAATCCAAAACTGATGTCTAATGTTATGGGGAAAATCAAAATCCCCATTCTTCCCCTAGAAATTCAAGAAAAAATCGTACAAATACTTGACAAATTCACCGGTTATGTTACAGAATTGACCTCAGAATTGACCTCAGAATTGACCTCACGTAAAAAGCAATATTCTTATTATCGAGATAAACTGTTATCTTTTGAGGATGAGGTTTATCAAGTTGAGTGGAAGAAGTTGAACGAATGTCTTAAAAAAGGAAAAGGAACTAAAATTACAGCTAGTCAGATGAAATTACTTCACAAAGATGGTGCGCCAATCCGTATCTTTGCAGGAGGAAAGACTTACGCTGATGTGAACTATGGAGATATTCCCGATAAGGATATTCACACAGAAGAGGCAATTGTTGTAAAATCTCGTGGAATTATTGATTTTGAATACTGCACAGAACCATTTAGTTTTAAAAATGAATTTTGGTCATACAGTTCAGACAATGAAAATATCAATTTAAGATATATTTATCATTACTTAGTTCATAATAAAGAACATTTTCAAAACATCGCTAATAATATGCAGATGCCACAAATTTCTAGTAATGATACTGAAAAATTTAAAATTCCAGTCCCTTCCCTCGAAATTCAATCTCGCATTGTTCAAGTTTTAGACAACTTTGATACGATTTGTCATGACCTCAACATCGGACTGCCCAAGGAGATTGAACTACGTCAAAAACAGTACGATTTTTTTAGAGAAAAACTCTTGACATTCGCCGCCGAAGGCGTGTACACTGAGAGTAGAGTAGAGTAGAGGAGTGGGACAACTCCGCTATTATCAAGCTTTTACAGTGGGTATTTGGTCCAATTCGAGTGGAGTTGGGAGTAATTTGTGATTTTGTAAGAGGAAATGGACTTCAGAAGAAGGAGTTTACAGAAAATGGGAAATCTGTTAATCACTACGGACAAATTTACACTAAATACGATTTTATAGTTGTTGAAACTCTTTCTAAAACTAGTGAAATAGTATTCGAAAAGTTAAAAAAAGCCTATCCTAATGATTTGATAATGGCGACAACATCTGAAAATGTTGAAGATGTTGGGAAAGCAATTGTTTGGGAAGGAAAAGAAGAAATTGGAATTTCTGGAGATAGTTATATCATTCGTACGAGTCAAAATTCACGGTACTTGAATTATTGGCTAAGATCGATTTCGTTTCAATCTCAAAAGGAAAGAAAAGTGACCGGGACAAAAGTTGTCCGAATCAATTCGAAGGATATGGAAAAATTTAAAATTGTTCTGCCCCCTCTCACTGAACAAAAAAGAATTGTCTCCATTCTTGACAATTTCAACACCTTAACCAACTCTATTTCTGAAGGTCTTCCAAAAGAAATCGAACTAAGACAGAAACAGTATGAATACTGGCGAGAACAATTATTAAACTTTACTAGATAAATTCATTAATCATTTCGAAAAAAAATCTCAATTAATACAATAAAAGGAAGCATACTATGGTTGATTATTCAAAAGTACATGAAGCAATTGCGGAAACAAATGAAGGGATTCTCTTGGCTGAGTATCAACCAGAGTATCGCACAGATAGAGAATTTCAGTCTGAGGCAGATTTGGAAAGACAATTGCTTACGGATTTAGTCAATGGTCTCAATTATGAACGATTGGATATCCATACACCTGCGGAGCTTTTAGCGAATGCAAAGGTTCAAATTGAAAAGCTTAATAAGGTGATCTTTACGGATGCTGAATGGCAACGTTTTGTAGTCGAGTATTTAGACTGTCCCAATGAAGGTTTGGTTGAAAAGACACGAAAAATTCAAGAGAATCATATCTATGACTTTGTATTTGATGATGGACGGATTAAAAATATTTTTATCCTCGATAAGAAAAACATTCACAACAACAGTATGCAGGTCATCAACCAAGTGACGCAAGTGGGGAGTCATACCAATCGTTATGATGTGACCATTTTAGTCAATGGTCTTCCGCTAGTTCAGGTTGAATTGAAGAAGCGGGGAGTTAGTCTTAAAGAAGCATTTGAACAAATCCATAGATACAGTAAGGAAAGTTTCAATAGTGAGAATTCTTTATACAAATATATTCAGATTTTTGTCATTTCGAATGGCACTTTTACACGCTATTTTGCCAATACAACAGCTCAAAATAAAAATCATTATGAGTTCACCTGTGAATGGGCAGACCGTAAGAATAAGACTATTCACGATTTGGAAGATTTTACTGTTACTTTTTTTAGCAAGCGTGTCCTCTTGGAAGTTTTGACCAAGTATTGTGTTTTTGATGTGGATAATACCTTGCTCATCATGCGTCCTTATCAGATAGCAGCAACTGAAAGTATCTTGCGCAAGATTCATTCTTCCAATGAAATGAAGAATTTTGGAACCATCAATGCTTGTGGTTATATCTGGCATACGACAGGGTCAGGGAAAACCTTGACCAGCTTTAAGACTGCGCGCTTAGCGACAGAGTTGGACTACATTGACAAAGTGATATTCGTTGTAGATAGAAAAGACTTAGACTATCAAACCATGAAGGAATATCAAAAATTCCAACCAAATTCAGTCAATGGTAGCAATAATACAAAAGAACTACAACGCAGTATCGAAGAAAATGATGATCGAATCGTTGTCACAACTATTCAAAAGTTAAATAAGTTTATCACTGCGAATCCTAATCATGAAGTCTATGCTAAGAAATGTGTCTTGATTTTTGACGAGTGTCATCGTTCTCAGTTTGGGAAGGCTCAAAAGCGCATTAAAAAGGCTTTTAAACAGTACGCCCTATTTGGATTTACAGGGACACCCATTTTCCCAGAAAATAGCTTGACGGGTGAAACAACGCAAGAAGTTTTTGGAGAACAGCTTCATAATTACGTTATTACGGATGCTATTCGAGATAAAAAAGTGTTGAAGTTCAAGGTTGATTACAACTATATCAAGCCTGAAATCAATAAGTATAGAGAAGCTGAAAAAGCAGTTGGCCGAGAGATTGATGAGAAGAAACTCAAAAAGATGGAGAAGGAGCTACTTCTACATCCAGAACGGATAGCAACCATCACCGAATACTTGCTTCGAGTTTATAACACCAAAACACACCGAAATCAGCACTATACTCATAAGCAAAAACAATTGTCTGGATTTAATGCCATGCTGGCTGTACAAAGTATTGAAGCAGCAAAATTATACTATGAAGAACTCCAGAGACAACAAGCAGCTTTACCAGAAGCTAAACGATTGAAAGTTGCAACTATCTTTAGTTTTGCACCTAACGAAGAACAGTCAGCCTACGGTGAAATTCAAGATGAAGAGCTAGAACCTCAAGATACAGCCATGCCTCTATCTTCTAAAGAGTTTCTTTCTAGAGCGATTAATGATTATAATCACATGTTTAAGACCAACTTCTCAGCTGATGGGAAGGAGTTTCAAAATTACTATCGTGACCTTTCTAAACGCGTTAAATCCAAGGAAGTGGATTTGCTGATTGTGGTCGGTATGTTCTTAACGGGATTTGATGCCCCGACTATGAATACACTCTTTGTCGATAAAAATCTACGTTATCATGGTTTGATTCAGGCCTTCTCGAGAACCAATCGGATTTTTAACAAGGTTAAACCTTTTGGGAATATTGTTTGTTTCCGTGATTTAGAAAAGGCTACGCAAGAAGCTATTAAGACTTTTGGAGACACCAATAAGCTTGAAATCATCTTAGAAAAAAGCTTTAGTGAATATATGGATGGTTTCGTTGACCAAGTAACGGGTATCGAGGTCAAAGGCTATACTGCAGTTTGTCAGGAAATTCTGGAAAGATTCCCGAATCCGCAAGAAATTGAAACAGAGCATGATAAGAAGGAGTTTGTTAAGTTATTTGGTGAGTTGTTGAAGCTTGATAATGTTCTTCGAAATTATGACGAATTTCAAGAAATCGACAAACCTATTTCAGAAGGTTATCTTCAGGATTTAAGAAGTGCTTATGTGGAAATTCGAGATGAATTTTTGAATCTTAAGAACTATGAAAAGGCCAAGGATTTGGATATTGATCTTTCAGATGTCGAATTTGAGATTGAACTCCTAAAAACAGATGAGATTAACCTGGACTACATTCTTGCATTGATTGTTGAAAAATCTAAGAATTCTGAGTCTAAAGAAGTAATGAAAGCAGAAGTTAGTCGTGTAATTCGTTCTAGTATCGATATTCGTGCCAAAGAAGCGTTGGTTATCGGGTTTATCAATGACACTGATTTGCAAAAATTGAAAGACCATGATGGAATTATCAATGCTTTCTATGAATATGGCAAGGAGCGCAAGAAAGTCGCGATCCATAATCTAGCTGAGTCTGAGAAACTTGTAGCTGATTACCAATTATTCATAGACAAATCAATTCAACGAGGTTATGCTGAAAATAGTGGGACTGATTTGGATTCGATTATTCCACCAACTTCTCGTAGACAGGGAGCGCGTGAACGGAAAAAGCAAGAAGTTTTACGTAAGATTCAGTTGTTAGTAGAGACTTATTCAGGTATTTAAGGATTGTTGACTAATATTTATTAGAAAAATCAGGCTCTACAAAAAATACTATTTATTCGCTCATAATTCGCTCATTTTTTAGATACAACTTTGTTTCCATATTTCCGGGGAACTAGTAGAAAGTAAGGAGAAATATGGAAAATAACAACCAACGTGCCCTTTGCCAGCAACTCTGGGCTAGAAACAAATACCTCGTTTTGAGCCATTCCAGCAATATTTACAATGAGATTCGCCAATACTTGAAGAATGAAGAGGTGGAGGTGAGTCATGTTCAAGAAATGATTGACCGTGCCTGCCAGATTCCAGAACACAGGGGTCAGATTTGCAATGCCTTTCAGAATATTTGGGGCTATTTTAAAAAGAAAGCGACAGATGCTGAGCGCAAGGACTATATGCTCTTACTCGATCGCTACCGCTTTGGTCAGGCTTCTCAGGAAGACTTGATCACTAAGACTCGAGACTTGCTTGATCGCTATCAAATACCTACTTGCAACATTCGACTTTACTGAAAGGGGATTGTCATGAGACTTTGGCATGAGGCTTTGATTTCACAGCTTCCTCGTCCTCAACTCTTGGGGCAACATCGAGAGTGCTGTGCCCTCCGTGGCAATGGCTGGGGCAGAAAGCATGCGACGGTGGACTATGTCTTTACCTACTCGCCCTATCGTCTCTATGCCTATCATCGCTTGATCATGGAGGAGATGGCTAACCGTGGCTACAATGTTAGTCAAGAGTGGTTGGATAAAAACTATCGTGGTAAGATTTGTCCTTCTTATGAGGATTTAGCAGAGGAGAAATTGACCAGTCCTATATACAGCGAACATGACGATACCTACTATGAGGAGTGTTTGGCTAATCTTCGAGAGAAGGGGATTGAGCTGGAATAATAGTAAGGATTGCCTTCAATTTATAACTCTTCTCGTAATTTTTTCGAATAATAAAGATGAGACCTTTAGAGTTTTTCTAAGGTCTTCTTTTTATGAGTGTCCAGATTTACTTTTAATAACTTTTGAGTTATAATTTATAAAAACCAAACGTGAACTAAAGGACTTAAAAGAAAGAGGGTTGAGTGATGAAGAATAGTGCTATTGGGAGTAATTGGAAGGATGTCCGGTCAGAACTTTTTACCAAGGAGGAAATCCTTGAAAGTGATATGCGAGTGGCTATCATGAGTGAGTTGATTGAAGCCAGACATGAGCAAGGAATCAGCCAGAAAAAGCTAGAGGAACTCAGTGGAGTGAGTCAACCTGTCATAGCTAGGATGGAAACAGGCAAGACTAGCCCCCAGTTGGATACGGTATTGAAAGTTTTAGCCAGTTTAGGAAAGACACTAGCAGTCATCCCCCTCGAACAGGAAAAAGGTTGATAGGGATGAAATTACTTGGTTGGCTAAAATCATCCACTGGATAATTTTACCTCCCGTCCGCACTTTTCAAGGGGAATATCTAAATTACCAAAGGAAAATCAACCTATAGTCTTTTCTAATAACAAGCCATAGTCACTTATAAGAATTACTAATAACGCGTTTGAGTATTCTAACTGGAATACGGCTTTGAAACAAGCTACACAAAGAATTTGAGGCATTTGTCTCAAGTCTTTTTCTTTTGTCTAAAACAGAGATATAGTTTCAAACTATATCAAAGCCTAATTTTTTACAATTATACAGATGATTCCTTTTCTGTTAAGATAGTTTCAACAACAAATTTTGGAGGACACATCATGTCAACTACAATCATCGGTTTCCCTCGTTTGGGAGAATTCCGCGAATTAAAATTTACAACTGAAAAATACTTTAGAAAAGAAATCTCAGAAGAAGAACTTTTGGCAGCCGCAAAAAAATTGCGTGCTAAACACTGGAACATTGTCAAAGAAAAAGGCATCACTGAAATCCCATCAAATGACTTTTCTCACTATGACAACTTCCTAGATGCAGCCTTCCTCTTCAACGTGGTGCCTGCTTCAGTTCAAAACTTGGACTTGTCTGACCTTGAGCGCTACTTCGCTTTGGGTCGTGGTTACCAAGGAGAAAAAGGGGACGTTCGCGCCCTTCCAATGAAGAAATGGTTCAACACCAACTACCACTACATCGTTCCTAAGTTTGAAAAAGACACTCAAGTCAAACTTGCAGGTCACAAGATCTTTGATGAGTTCCAAGAAGCAAAAGAACTTGGATTGAACACTCGTCCTGTTCTTGTAGGTCCATTCACTTTCCTTCAATTGTCAGACTTTGAAGAAGGCGTGAAAGCAGAAGACTTCGTAGATAGCTTAGTGGCTGCTTACCAAGAAGTTTTTGCTAAATTGGCAGAACTTGGTGCGACTCGTATCCAATTGGATGAAGCTGCTCTTGTCAAAGATTTGACAGCTGAAGAAAAAGCTCTCTTCTTGAACCTCTACAACAAACTCTTGGCTGACAAAAAGGTCTTGAAGTCTTGCTTCAAACTTACTTCGGTGACGTTCGTGACGTTTACGCTGACCTTGTAAACTTGCCAGTTGATGCCATCGGTCTTGACTTCGTTGAAGGTAAGAAAACTCTTGAACTCGTTAAAGGTGGCTTCCCAGCTGACAAGACTCTCTATGCAGGTATCGTCAATGGTAAAAACATCTGGCGTAACAACTACGAAAAGAGCTTGGCTGTTCTTGAGCAAATCCCAGCTGAAAACATCGTATTGACAAGCTCATGCTCACTTCTTCATGTGCCATTTACAACTGCTAATGAAGAATTTGAACCAGCTATCTTGAACCACTTTGCTTTTGCAGTTGAAAAATTGGATGAAATCCGTGACTTGGATGCTATCCGCAATGGTCAAGGTGAAGAAGCACTTGCAGCCAACAAAGAACTCTTTGCGACTGAGCGTGTTGGTGAAAATGCTGAACTTCGTGCGCGTATCGCTGGATTGACGGACGCAGACTACACTCGTTTGCCAGCCTTTGCAGAACGTGAAGCTATCCAAGAAGAAGCTTTCAAACTTCCAGCTCTTCCAACAACAACTATCGGTTCATTCCCTCAAACTAAAGAAGTTCGTGCTAAACGTTTGGCTTACCGTAAAGGTGAATTGTCTCAAGAAGAGTACGACGCTTTCCTTGCTGAAACAATTGACGAATGGATCAAATGGCAAGAAGATATCGACTTTGATGTCCTTGTTCACGGTGAATTTGAGCGTAATGACATGGTTGAGTACTTCGGTCAAAACTTATCAGGTTACCTCTTCTCTAAAAATGGTTGGGTACAGTCATACGGTATGCGTGGGGTGAAACCACCAATCATCTGGGGTGATGTTACTCGTCTCAACCCAATCACTGTTAAATGGTCTAGCTATGCACAAAGCCGTACAAACAAACCTGTTAAAGGTATGTTGACTGGACCTGTTACCATCCTCAACTGGTCATTCCCACGTGAAGACATCTCTATCAAGGATTCTACTCTTCAAATCGCCCTTGCTATCAAGGATGAAGTACTTGACCTTGAAGCTGCTGGTGTGAAAATCATCCAAATCGACGAGGCTGCTCTTCGTGAAAAATTGCCACTTCGTCGTAGCGACTGGTACGAAGACTACCTTGACTGGGCAATTCCTGCCTTCCGCTTGGTACACTCAACAGTAGCGCCAGATACACAAATCCACACTCACATGTGTTACTCAGAATTTACAGATATCATCCCAGCTATCGATAACATGGATGCAGATGTTATTTCCTTTGAAGCTAGCCGTTCAAACCTTGAAATCTTGGACGAACTCAAAGCGAAAAACTTCCAAACAGAAGTGGGACCTGGGGTTTACGATATCCACTCACCTCGTGTGCCAAATGAAGGCGAAATCGACAATACAATCGAAGCCATCCTTGCTAAAGTGCCAAGCAAGAAAGTTTGGATCAACCCAGACTGTGGTTTGAAAACACGTGGTATTCCAGAAACAAAAGAAAGCTTGATCCGCCTTGTTGAAGCAGCTAAAGCTGCGCGTGAGAAATTATAAGATAGGATTTCTCAAGAAGCGCTGTTTGGTCAATCTGCCTGTTTCACTCAGATTCTAGGAGTCCAGCTAACGAAAAAATCAACTAGAAAAGGATAATGACTATGTCACGCCAAACACCGTCACTCTCATTTGAAGTGTTCCCTCCAAACCCAGCCGTGGGTAATGATAAAATTATTTCTGCTCTTCAAGATATGCAGGAGCTGGCTCCCCACTTTATCAGTGTAACTGCCAGCAATAATAAATTTAATATCAAGGAAACGACGGTTCGTTTGGCTGACTTTATCCAAAATGACTTGGCAATTCCAACCATTGCCCACTTGCCAGCCATCTATTTGACCAAGAACAAGGTGGCTGAAACCATTGTCGACTTGGACAAGGTTGGGGTAAAGAAAATCTTGGCCTTGCGTGGGGATATTATCCCTGATGTGGAGCCGCAAAAGGATTTCCGCTATGCAACTGACTTGATTGAGTTCATCAAGGAACAAGCCCCTCACTTTGATATTGTTGGTGCTTGTTATCCAGAAGGCCATCCAGATTCACCAAATCAGATTTCAGATATTCAAAATCTTAAGAAGAAAGTGGATGCAGGTTGTTCGAGCCTTGTAACTCAGCTCTTCTTTGACAATGAACGTTTCTATGATTTTCAAGACAAATGTACTTTGGCTGGGATTGATATTCCCATTCATGCAGGGATTATGCCAATTCTGAATCGAAATCAGGCTCTCCGTCTCTTGAAGACTTGTGAGAATATCCATCTTCCACGCAAATTTAAAGCTATCTTAGACAAGTATGAGCATGACCCTGAGTCGCTCAGAGCAGCAGGACTTGCTTATGCAGTGGACCAAATCGTGGACTTGGTAACCCAGGATGTTGCCGGTGTGCATCTCTACACCATGAACAATGCTGAAACAGCGAAATACATCCACCAAGCAACCCATGCCTTGTTTAATCATCAGTCTCTAGGATAATAAAAAGCAAACCATTCTTCTTAGGGCTAAATTCTAGTGTTTTTACTTGCGTAAAAAATTGTTTTCTAGTATAATAGTTTATTGTGAGCGAACCTCACTTACCCCTTGCAAAGTCTTGGGGTCATTAGACCAAAAGGAGGAACATATCAATGGCTAAATACGAAATTCTTTATATCATTCGTCCAAACATTGAAGAAGAAGCTAAAAACGCTTTGGTAGCACGTTTTGACTCTATTTTGACTGACAATGGTGCAACTGTTGTTGAATCAAAAACTTGGGAAAAACGTCGTCTTGCATACGAAATCCAAGATTTCCGTGAAGGACTTTACCACATCGTTAACGTTGAAGCAAACGACGATGCAGCTCTTAAAGAGTTTGACCGTCTTTCAAAAATCAACGCTGACATTCTTCGTCACATGATCGTCAAAACTGACGCGTAAGAAGGTAAACTATGATTAACAATGTTGTACTTGTAGGGCGTATGACACGTGACGCTGAGTTGCGTTATACCCCATCAAATGTAGCAGTTGCGACTTTTACTCTTGCAGTAAACCGTACATTTAAGAGTCAAAATGGCGAACGTGAGGCTGATTTTATCAATGTCGTTATGTGGCGTCAACAGGCTGAAAATCTTGCTAACTGGGCTAAAAAAGGCTCACTTATCGGGGTGACAGGTCGTATCCAGACTCGTAGTTACGATAACCAGCAAGGACAACGTGTCTACGTGACAGAGGTCGTGGCTGAGAATTTCCAAATATTGGAAAGCCGTAGTGTGCGTGAGGGTCATACAGGTGGAGCTTACTCTGCACCAAGTTCAAACTATTCAGCACCTACAAATTCAGTACCAGACTTTTCACGCGATGAAAATCCATTTGGAGCAACAAATCCATTGGATATTTCAGATGATGATTTACCATTCTAATGGACAACTAAAATAATAAAGGAGAGAAAACATGGCTCAACAACGTCGTGGCGCATTCAAACGCCGTAAAAAAGTTGATTACATCGCAGCAAACAAAATTGAATATGTTGATTACAAAGATACTGAGCTTCTTAGCCGTTTCGTTTCAGAACGTGGGAAAATCCTTCCTCGTCGTGTAACAGGAACTTCAGCTAAAAACCAACGTAAAGTAACAACAGCTATCAAACGCGCTCGCGTAATGGCTTTGATGCCTTTCGTAAACGAAGATTAAAAAAAGGCTCTTTGTCAACTGTAGTGGGTTGAAGAAAAGCTAAGATAGAGAAAGGACACATTTCGTCCTTTCTTTTTTGATGTTCAGAGCAATGAAAATCCTTTTTTTGAAGTTTTCAAAGTTTCGAAATCCAAAGGCATTTCGTGGCTGGGACAAAAAGATTTTGATTTTAGGAATTCTTTATTATAAATTTCTAAAATCGATAGATTAGACAAAAAAGCGAACAAGACAGAATTCTGAGTGTCAGATAACTCGTTTTGTTCGCTTTTTATATTTAAGGTTAGGCTTTTATCCCAGACTCTTTCAGTTCCAGTGGACCTCTTTTTCATGAGCTCGGAAACAAGAAAGCGAATCAAGGCCAGTGGGTCTTTTCTCATGAGCTTATACTCAATTATTTTCAAAAAGCAACCTCGTCCTTTGTCCGCATCATAGAGATGTTTGGTAACCTCAAGGGCAGTTTTATTATCCAGCAGTCTAGCGAAGATAAAGTTACAGAAAGACAGATTGAAGGTGAGTAGGACTTTACCTCCCATCCTCCCCAGAACGGTGTCCATTTCTAGCCAAGAGTCTAGTTGATTAAGGGATAAATAGTTTTGAAAATCCTCATAGGAACGGCCTTTTTTAGCCTCTTTAGGGATGGAAGGTAGCTTACTTTTCCGTCTCTCTTTAAATTTAACGGCTCTGGCAAGATCAATCGGAGCGATAGACAGGTAACCTTTTCGGATGTGTCGATAGACGGTTGAGGAGCTAATATTAATGTTATGAGTTTTGAGGATATCATAGATGTGTTGTCCCTTTTTAACACCATCAGAAATGACTTTGTCCATTTCCCAGAAGGTCTTGGAATTGAGAGGAGTTCCTTCACGAGCTTCGACAAGAGTTTGTTCGTATTGTTTTTGAGCTTGCTTAGCGAGGTAGAAGATCTTCTTATAGCCACAATTCTGTCTTTTTTAGGGCACCCATTACAAATAAAGGTAGCTTTATTGAGCAGAGGGCAAGGAAGGTTATGGTATGTAGACTCTCGGACTTGTCTGTTTCGTTTGACTTCTTTGGAAACGGTTGTCGGGTCTTTTAGAATAAGTCGCCCGATAGCTTTGAAGGTTTCACCGCGCTTTAAGCCTAATTTGATGTCATTACGGTCTGAAAGGGTAAGATGTTTATGTTTTGTCATAGTAGACCTCATTTCTAATTCAAACGTCTCACACTTAATTCCACCATAAAAATCCGTTTTAGACTAATTTCCACTTTGGTCAGGCAAGTAGAAGTTACTTTGAGAAGTTACCAATGGTTCCTTTTTAATGGTAAAGACCGCACTTTTTAAGAAAAATATGATAAAATAGACTCTGTACGTACTTGATACAAAGATGAGGGTATTAAGGATTTTTTAATAGTTGATTAATTTTGAATCAAAATCTGATAGTTGGTTCTATAATAAATACGAACGAAGTGAGTGTTAAAAGATATTTCACGCTATAGTGGTATCCTAGAGAATAACTCTGTTATTTTCTAGGACGGAATTTTTGAGAGTAAAATAGTTCGGGGAACTATTTTAGCCTGAGCATCGAAATAAAAAGGCGAAGTGCTCAAATTTGATATTGAAATTCCCTGAATTTCTAAAAATCATCCACTGGATAATTTTACCTCCCGAGCGCACTGTTTCAGTGAAATATCAGAAAGATTCATAATTGAATTTTGGCCTCATTTCTTAGGAAAAAAGATAAGCTTCCTAGCACTCATCGAGTGCGACGTCACCTTCCTATTTTTCTACAGAAATGTTCGGCAAGCCGAAACGTCCAAAATATCTTGATTTTTGTAGGCAAGGCGTATAATTTCATCAATCCAAAGGGGATTAAAATGACAAAACAAGTGTTTCAAACGACTTTTGCGGGTCGTGAGTTAATTGTAGAGACTGGTCAGGTTGCTAAGCAAGCAAATGGCTCTGTTGTCGTGCGTTACGGTGAGTCAACTGTCTTGACTGCTGCCGTGATGTCTAAGAAGATGGCAACTGGGGATTTCTTCCCTCTTCAAGTCAACTATGAAGAAAAAATGTATGCAGCTGGGAAGTTTCCTGGTGGCTTTATGAAACGTGAAGGACGTCCTTCAACAGATGCGACCTTGACAGCGCGTTTGATTGACCGTCCAATCCGTCCTATGTTTGCGGAAGGTTTCCGTAATGAAGTGCAAGTAATTAACACTGTGCTTTCTTACGATGAAAATGCATCTGCACCAATGGCAGCTATGTTTGGTTCATCCTTGGCACTTTCCATTTCAGATATTCCATTTGACGGTCCAATCGCTGGTGTCCAAGTGGGTTATGTGGATGGTCAAATCATCATCAACCCTACGCAAGAACAAGCAGAGCAATCTCTCCTTGAATTGACAGTAGCTGGTACCAAACACGCCATCAACATGGTAGAGTCTGGTGCCAAAGAATTGTCAGAAGAAATCATGTTGGAAGCTCTCCTTAAAGGGCACGAAGCAGTCAAAGAATTGATTGCCTTCCAAGAAGAAATCGTTGCTGTAGTAGGTAAGGAAAAAGCAGAAGTTGAATTGCTTCATGTGGATGCTGAATTGCAGGCTGAAATCATCGCAGCCTACAACAGCGACCTCCCAAAAAGCGGTTCAAGTAGAAGAAAAATTGGCTCGTGAAGCTGCGACTCAAGCAGTGAAGGATCAAGTGACTGCCGTTTATGAAGAAAAATATGCAGATCACGAAGAATTTGACCGTATCATGCGAGATGTGGCTGAAATCTTGGAACAAATGGAGCACGCTGAAGTGCGTCGTTTGATTACAGAAGATAAGGTTCGTCCTGACGGTCGTAAGGTTGATGAAATCCGTCCTTTGGATGCGGTTGTTGACTTCCTTCCTCGTGTGCACGGTTCAGGTCTCTTTACTCGTGGGCAAACTCAGGCCCTTTCTGTATTGACTTTGGCTCCGATGGGGGGAAACGCAAATCATCGATGGTTTGGATCCAGAGTACAAGAAACGCTTTATGCACCATTATAACTTCCCTCAATACTCTGTAGGGGAAACTGGTCGTTACGGTGCGCCTGGTCGTCGTGAAATTGGTCACGGTGCTCTTGGTGAGCGTGCTCTTGCTCAAGTATTGCCAAGTTTGGAGGAATTCCCATACGCTATCCGTTTGGTAGCAGAAGTATTGGAATCAAATGGTTCTTCATCTCAGGCTTCTATCTGTGCTGGAACTCTTGCCCTTATGGCTGGTGGGGTGCCAATCAAGGCGCCAGTAGCTGGTATTGCCATGGGTCTGATTTCAGATGGAAACAACTATACAGTTTTGACAGATATCCAAGGTTTGGAAGATCACTTTGGAGATATGGACTTCAAGGTTGCAGGTACTCGTGACGGGATTACAGCCCTTCAAATGGATATCAAGATTCAAGGGATTACTGCAGAAATCTTGACTGAGGCTCTTGCCCAAGCCAAGAAAGCCCGTTTTGAAATCCTCGATGTCATCGAAGCAACGATCCCAGAAGTTCGTCCAGAATTGGCTCCAACTGCTCCAAAAATTGATACCATCAAGATTGATGTGGACAAGATCAAGATTGTCATCGGTAAGGGTGGAGAAACCATCGATAAAATTATCGCTGAAACAGGCGTTAAGATCGATATCGACGAAGAAGGAAATGTGTCTATCTACTCTAGCGACCAAGATGCCATTAACCGTGCTAAAGAAATTATTGCTGGTTTGGTGCGTGAAGCTAAGGTGGATGAAGTTTACCGTGCTAAAGTCGTTCGTATCGAGAAATTTGGTGCCTTTGTCAACCTCTTTGACAAGACAGATGCCCTTGTTCATATCTCTGAAATGGCTTGGACTCGTACCAATAATGTCGAAGACTTGGTAGCAATCGGGGATGAAGTTGATGTTAAGGTTATCAAGATTGATGAAAAAGGACGTGTGGATGCTTCTATGAAAGCTCTTCTTCCTCGTCCTCCAAAACCTGAACGTGATGAAAAGGCGAAAAGTCTGAGAGACATCACCGCCCACGTCATCACAAGGACCACAAACCTAAGAAAGAATTTACAGAAACACCAAAAGATTCAGAATAAGAAAAGGAGAAATGTATGGGATGGTGGCGCGAAACCATTGATATCGTAAAAGAAAATGATCCAGCGGCCCGCACCACTTTGGAGGTTTTGTTGACTTATCCAGGTGTCAAGGCCTTGGCGGCCCACCGTCTTTCGCATTTTCTCTGGAAGCATGGCTTCAAACTACTGGCTCGTATGCACAGTCAGTTTTGGCGCTTTTGGACTCAGATTGAGATTCATCCGGGTGCTCAAATCGACTCTGGAGTCTTTATTGACCATGGTTCAGGCCTGGTTATCGGAGAGACTGCTATTGTTGAAAAAGGTGTTATGCTTTACCACGGAGTAACTCTTGGTGGAACGGGGAAAGACTGTGGGAAACGCCATCCGACGGTTCGTAAAGGAGCTCTCATATCAGCCCATGCTCAAGTTATTGGGCCAGTGGAAATCGGTGAAAATGCCAAGGTCGGTGCAGCAGCAGTTGTCGTTGCAGATGTCCCTAGTGATGTGACAGTTGTTGGTATCCCAGCTAAGATCGTTCGATTTCATGGGCAAAAGGATGAACCAAGGATTCATGAAGTAGAAGAAAAACGAGAGTACTATGTCAATAAACTAGAGCATTCTAAAGATGCCAGTCATAGATCTTCTGGTTTGTAGAGGATACCTATATGATTCAAGCAAGAAACAAGTTAAGCCAAGAGGAGTTATCTGAGGCGAAAAAACTAATTAACTGTTGCCAAAACTATGACGGTACCTATCGTGATCCCTATCTCTCTAACATGCTTAATTTTGATCCAAACATGCCCGCCTTTTTCCTTTATTATGAAAAAGGCGAACTTGTTGGTTTATTAACTGTCTATGCAGATAACCAAGATGTGGAAGTGACGATACTGGTTCATCCAGATCATCGCCGTCAGGGGGTTGCGCGTGCATTGTTTACTAGTTTTGAGAGAGAAACAGCTTCTTTTCCGATTCATTCAGTTACTTTTCAGACAGAGCGTGTTTTTCTAGACCGCCATCCTGATTTTGTCAGCAACTGGGGATTGGTCGAGGATGAAGAGACAGAAACTTGGTTAGGTAAGGATAGAAAACCTTATCCGTTAGCAAATGTTTCCAATCTTGAAGTTTTGTTAGCAGATAGTTCGTATCAGGATCAAATTAGTCAGTTGAAATTTCAGGCATTTTCAGAGGAACATGAATCTAGAGAAGTTGTGGATAGATATGTCGCTGAAGCTCTGAAAGATCCAGAAAGCCGCCTATATATTTTATTAAAAGACGATCAGGTTATTGGAACTTGCACGGTTGATTTATCGAGCGATACGAATTACTTCTACGGTTTAGCAATATCAGAACCTGAACGTGGGAAAGGCTATGGAAGCTACTTAGCAAAATCCCTCGTCAACCAACTAATTGAGCAAAATGACAAGGAATTTCAGATTGCAGTGGAAGATAGCAATGTAGGTGCCAAACGTTTGTATGAAAAAATTGGCTTTGTCAAACAGACTCAGGTGGTTTATCTGAATGAGAAAGGAGCAAGGGGTTCCGAAGTGTAGAGATATTCGGACTGAAATTCAATTGAACTGTCAGTGATGTAATAAAATGTTCTTGGATTTCAGCTTTCCTGATTATGATTTATGATTAAAATCTATGACACTATGTCTCGTGATTTGCGAGAATTTGTCCCGATTGAGGACGGAAAAGTCAAGATGTATGTTTGTGGGCCAACCGTGTATAACTATATCCACGTGGGGAATGCCCGTTCGACGGTAGCTTTTGATACGATTCGTCGCTATTTTGAGTATCGTGGTTATGAGGTTGTCTATATTTCCAATTTTACGGATGTGGATGATAAGATTATCAATCGTGCCAAGGAAGAAGGTATCACGCCACAGGAGGTTGCGGACAAGTACATTGCTGCCTTTCGTGAGGATGTGACGGCCTTGGGCGTGAAACCTGCGACTCGCCATCCGCGTGTGGTGGAGTTTATGGCTGACATTATCGGCTTTGTGGAAGACTTGATTGAAAAAGGCTTTGCCTACGAGAGTCAAGGGGATGTTTACTTCCGTGTGGAAAAATCCCACAACTATGCCAAGTTGGCTAACAAAACCTTGGAAGACTTGGAGCTAGGTGCATCAGGTCGTACTGATGAAGAAACAGCCCGTAAGGAAAATCCAGTGGACTTTGCTCTCTGGAAGGCGGCTAAGCCAGGTGAGATTTCCTGGGACAGCCCTTGGGGACCTGGTCGTCCGGGCTGGCATATCGAGTGTTCGGTTATGTCAACAGAGATTCTGGGCGATACTATTGATATCCACGGTGGTGGAGCCGATCTCGAGTTTCCTCATCACACCAACGAAATTGCCCAGTCAGAAGCCAAAACAGACAAGACCTTTGCCAACTACTGGATGCACAATGGCTTTGTCAATATTGATAATGTCAAGATGTCCAAGTCCTTGGGCAACTTTATCACTGTTCATGATGCTCTTAAAACCATTGATGGGCAAGTGCTTCGTTTCTTCTTTGCGACTCAACATTATCGCAAGCCCATCAACTTTACGGAAAAGGCCGTGCGTGATGCAGGGACCAATCTCAAGTATCTCAAAAATACTTACGAGCAGCCTTTTACTGAAAGTGTTGATGCCCAAGAGTTACAAGCCTTTAAAGATAAGTTTGTAGCGGCTATGGATGAAGATTTTAACGCTGCAAATGGAATCACAGTTGTCTTTGAAATGGCCAAATGGATTAATTCTGGCAACTATGATGCAAGTGTCAAGCAAGCTTTTGCGGATATGTTAGAAGTCTTTGGAATTGTCTTTATCGAGGAAGTTTTGGATGCAGAGATCGAAACCTTGATCCAAAAACGTCAAGAAGCGCGTGCTAATCGTGACTTTGCGACAGCAGACCAAATCCGTGACCAACTGGCTGCTCAAGGGATTAAACTACTGGATACAAAAGATGGAGTGAGGTGGACACGTGATTGATGTCAATCTCATTAACGGGATTGCGCTAGCCTTTGAAGGAGATGCAGTATATTCTATGTATATACGTCGTCATCTCATTCTTAAAGGCATGACCAAACCCAATAAACTCCACCAAGAAGCAACCAAGTATGTGTCAGCCAAGGCACAAGCTCGCCTGATTTCCCTCATGTTGGAGGAGCAAGTCCTGACGGAAAAAGAAGAAGAAATCTACAAACGTGGCCGCAATACCAATAGCCACACTAAGGCTAAAAATGCCGATGTAGTGACTTACCGTATGTCCACAGGTTTTGAAGCTGTGATAGGCTATCTTCATATGACTGAAAATCTGGAACGTCTTGAGAGCTTGATTTCATTGTGCATCCAAAAAGTGGAGGGCTAGAACATGATTGTAAAAGAACTACAAGACTGGTTTCCTGAGGCTCGAATTGTAGATCAGCCAGTAAATAAGGCAGGTTTTCTGATATTTCCCCTATCTGGTAAAAAATGGCTATTGCTAGAGAAATCAAGACTCAGTGAGCGTGAAAAACACTTGATTACTCTGTTAACTCAAGAGGAAGAAGCAACTTCATCCAATCCTTGGTATGCTTATATAATCGAAGGAAAGGGCCAGGCTCCACAAGTTTTTAAAAAGTTACAGCTGGTTTATTGCCATCTGTCTTATTACCAACAAGAAAATCTAGCTTCTTGGCTGGATATGATGCGGACTCTTTTTCCTAACTGTCAGACGGTGCTTCAGGTCGGAGCTCAGGATTATGTTTTCGTGCTGCAACAAGATAAGTACACTTCTGTACGAGCTATTTTAAGTGATACGATTGAAGCAGTTGAGTATGACTTTGGATTGCGTCTGTCAATCATGTTAGGCCAGGTTTGGTCTCAGACAGGCCATCAAGCCCTATCAGACTTGATTAAAGCAGAGCGAGATTTGTTTAAGACTTGGTGGCGTCAGGGTCACCAAGGTGTTCATACCTTTTCACAACTCTATCTTTGGAGTATGGGAGAAAGACTCGTGGACTTGAAGGCAATCAAGGAATGTCTACACCAGATGATTTTGGAACAAGATCAGATTCAGGAAATCATTCTCTCTCTTTGGGAAAATAGTGCTGTTCTCACTAAAACAGCCCAGCAACTCTATCTTCACCGCAATTCTCTCCAATACAAGATTGATAAGTGGGAAGAATTAACTGGACTACAGCTGAAAGAGTTGACAGACCTAACTCTCTGTTACCAGTTGATCTTATCAGATATTCTTTAAAGTTTTGTGCAAGTTGCACAGAACTTTTTTGTTTTTTTGGTCATCTTGCCATAGAAAAGTTAAGCGTTTTCATTTATAATAAAACTATCAAAATACAAAAGGAGTTCACCTCAATGGTAGAATTAAATCTTAAAAATATTTATAAAAAATATCCAAACAGCGAACACTATTCAGTTGAAGACTTCAACTTGAACATCAAAGACAAAGAGTTCATCGTTTTCGTAGGACCTTCAGGATGTGGTAAATCAACTACTCTTCGTATGATTGCAGGTCTTGAAGACATCACAGAAGGTACTGCATCTATCGATGGCGTGGTTGTCAACGACGTAGCTCCAAAAGACCGTGATATCGCCATGGTATTCCAAAACTACGCTCTTTACCCACACATGACTGTTTATGATAACATGGCTTTCGGTTTGAAATTGCGTAAATACAGCAAAGAAGACATCGACAAACGTGTTCAAGAAGCAGCTGAAATCCTTGGATTGAAAGAATTCTTGGAACGTAAACCAGCTGACCTTTCTGGTGGTCAACGTCAACGTGTTGCCATGGGTCGTGCGATTGTCCGTGATGCAAAAGTGTTCTTGATGGACGAACCTTTGTCAAACTTGGATGCTAAACTTCGTGTATCAATGCGTGCTGAAATCGCTAAAATCCACCGTCGTATCGGAGCTACAACTATCTACGTAACTCACGACCAAACAGAAGCGATGACACTTGCAGATCGTATCGTTATCATGTCTGCTACTAAGAACCCTGCTGGTACTGGTACTATCGGACGTGTAGAACAAATCGGTTCTCCTCAAGAAGTGTATAAAAACCCTGTAAATAAATTTGTTGCAGGATTTATCGGAAGCCCAGCTATGAACTTCATCAACGTGAAATTAGTTGGTGGCGAAATTGTTTCTGACGGTTTCCGCTTGAAAGTTCCAGAAGGAGCTTTGAAAGTTCTTCGTGAAAGGCTATGAAGGTAAAGAATTGATCTTCGGTATCCGTCCAGAAGATGTGAATGCAGAACCTGCTTTCCTTGAAACATTCCCAGAATCAGTAGTAAAAGCTACTATCTCTGTATCAGAATTGCTTGGTTCAGAATCTCACCTATACTGCCAAGTTGGTAAGGATGAATTTGTTGCTAAAGTTGATGCTCGTGACTACTTGCAAACAGGTGCAACAGTTGAACTTGGATTTGACTTGAACAAAGCACACTTCTTCGATGTAGAAACTGAAAGAACAGTTTACTAAGATTTTAAAGATGTCAAACACTGTCATAAAAACTGGCAGTGTTTTTTATACTTCAGTAAGCATGGGAATAGGATTTTCTAGTTTTCTTATTAGTAAAAAAGTGATAAAATGGTAGGAAGAATTGGAGAATACACATGCCAAAAGAAGAAAATTTGAGAGGCGATGAAGTTGTCGCTTTAACACAGAAATATTTATCGGAAGAAGATGTAGCTTTTGTTCATAAGGCCTTGGTCTATGCTGTTGAATGCCACAGTGGCCAGTATCGGAAATCTGGTGAACCCTACATCATCCACCCTATTCAAGTGGCTGGAATATTAGCTAAACTAAAGCTAGATGCTGTAACGGTAGCTTGTGGATTCTTGCATGATGTCGTTGAAGATACAGATGCTTCATTAGATGACCTTGAGCGTGTATTTGGTCATGATGTTCGTGTTATCGTTGATGGAGTGACGAAACTCGGTAAGGTTGAGTATAAGTCATTTGAGGAACAATTAGCTGAAAATCATCGCAAGATGCTCATGGCCATGTCTGAGGACATTCGTGTTATCTTGGTCAAACTGTCTGACCGCTTGCACAATATGCGGACGCTTAAACACCTTCGAAAAGACAAGCAGGAGCGTATTTCCAAAGAAACCATGGAAATCTATGCCCCACTTGCCCATCGTTTGGGGATTTCCAGTGTCAAATGGGAATTGGAAGACCTATCTTTCCGTTACCTCAATCCAACGGAGTTTTACAAGATTACCCATATGATGAAGGAAAAACGCAGAGAGCGTGAAGCCTTGGTGGATGAGGTAGTCACAAAATTAGAGGAGTATACGACGGATCGTCACTTAAAAGGGAAAATTTACGGTCGTCCCAAGCATATTTACTCGATTTTCCGTAAAATGCAGGATAAGAGAAAACGGTTTGAGGAAATCTATGACCTGATTGCCATTCGTTGTATTTTGGATACCCAAAGTGATGTGTATGCCATGCTTGGTTATGTGCATGAACTTTGGAAACCCATGCCTGGCCGCTTCAAAGACTATATTGCCAACCGCAAGGCCAATGGTTACCAGTCTATCCATACGACAGTTTATGGGCCAAAAGGACCGATTGAGTTCCAAATTCGGACCAAGGCCATGCACGAGGTGGCTGAGTACGGGGTTGCGGCTCACTGGGCTTATAAGAAAGGCATTAAGGGGCAGGTCAACAGCAAGGAATCTGCTATTGGGATGAACTGGATTAAGGAGATGATAGAGCTCCAAGACCAGGCTGATGATGCCAAGGAATTTGTGGATTCAGTTAAGGAAAACTATCTGGCTGAGGAGATTTACGTCTTTACCCCAGATGGAGCTGTCCGTTCCCTTCCAAAAGATTCAGGACCAATTGACTTTGCCTACGAAATCCATACAAAAGTCGGTGAAAAAGCGACGGGTGCCAAGGTCAATGGTCGTATGGTTCCACTGACAACCAAGCTCAAGACAGGGGATCAGGTTGAAATTGTCACCAACCCGAACTCCTTTGGGCCAAGCCGTGATTGGCTCAATATGGTCAAGACCAGCAAGGCGCGCAACAAGATTCGTCAGTTCTTTAAATCAAGATAAGGAATTGTCTGTCAACAAGGGTCGTGAAATGTTGATGGCTCAGTTCCAAGAAAACGGCTATGTGGCCAATAAATTCATGGACAAGCGTCATATGGACCAAGTCCTGCAAAAGACCAGCTACAAGACAGAAGAATCCCTCTTTGCGGCCATTGGTTTTGGAGAAATCGGTGCCATTACCGTCTTTAACCGTCTGACTGAAAAGGAACGTCGTGAAGAAGAACGTGCCAAGGCCAAGGCGGAGGCAGAAGAACTTGTCAAGGGTGGCGAGGTCAAGGTTGAAAATAAAGAAACCCTCAAGGTCAAGCATGAGGGTGGTGTAGTCATTGAAGGTGCTTCTGGACTCCTCGTGCGGATTGCCAAGTGTTGTAATCCAGTGCCTGGTGACGATATTGTCGGCTACATTACCAAGGGGCGTGGTGTGGCTATTCACCGTGTGGACTGTATGAACCTGCGTGCCCAAGAAAACTACGAGCAACGTCTCCTTGATGTGGAGTGGGAAGACCAGTACTCTAGCTCAAATAAGGAGTATATGGCCCATATAGATATTTACGGCCTCAACCGTACAGGACTGTTGAATGATGTACTGCAAGTTCTTTCAAACACAACCAAGAATATCTCAACGGTCAACGCCCAGCCAACCAAGGATATGAAATTTGCCAATATCCATGTATCCTTTGGTATTACTAACCTTTCAACGCTGACTACGGTTGTGGACAAGATTAAGAGTGTGCCAGAAGTTTACTCTGTCAAACGGACCAACGGCTAATTGTCCTAGCTCTTACTAGAAAGGCTATTATGAAAATCATTATCCAACGGGTTACAAAAGCCCAAGTGAGCATTAAAGGTCAGGTTCAGGGGAAAATCAATCAGGGACTCTTATTGCTGGTTGGTGTTGGACCAGAGGACCAAGAGGAAGATTTGGACTATGCTGTGAGAAAGCTTGTCAATATGCGTATTTTTTCAGACGTAGAAGGCAAGATGAACCTGTCTGTCAAAGATATTGAAGGAGAAATCCTTTCTATTTCTCAGTTTACCCTCTTTGCGGATACCAAGAAAGGCAATCGTCCAGCCTTCACAGGCGCAGCCAAGCCTGATATGGCATCAGACTTCTATGATGCTTTCAATCAAAAATTAGCGCAAGAAGTGCCCGTTCAGACAGGCATCTTTGGAGCGGATATGCAGGTTGAGCTGGTCAATGATGGGCCAGTTACCATTATCCTAGATACTAAAAATAGATAAGAAAGACCAAACCCGGACGGCTTGGTTTTTCTCATCTATCATAAAATACCCCAAAATGAAATCGGTTCCTGATAGGCTTTTGGGAAATCTCTTTTCAGGCTTTGGCTTATGCGATAGGAAAGTATGAGATGACCTAGGATGAAGAGAGTGCCCTGAAGGAAAAGTGGGATGCTACTTAAACATATCAAGGAGAGAATCATCAGGCTATCCCAGAGGAGGATTTGTAAGGCAAATCGCCAGAATCTCGGTCTAATCTGAGAATAGAGTTGACTAAAGTGGTCACAAAGCTGGTTAGAAAGATAGGTCAATAGCACAGGATGAAAGAAAATGAGCCAACCGCTATAAATTAAAATCCAATCCCAAGTAAGCCCCTCTTTAAATGTTAAAAATGCCAGCATAATTCCATCAATGACAAGGAGTTGAATAGTTTTGATGAAGATGATGTTTTTCATGATAAGCCCTCCTTTTTTCATCTGTTAGTGACGTAATATTGAATATAATTATTATACAATATTTAGTTGGAGTGTGAAAGCGTTTACTATCTTTTTTCTTTGAAACAAAGTATAAATTTCTAATTATCTTTTTTTATATTTTCTTAAATGCTCGTAAAGCCTTATTCTATGTGCTTTCGAGTATTTTTTTACTATAGGAAGATACTTCACGTTTCTTTGCATATTTCCTCATGTCTTAGCTGTCAGAAGTGGTAAATAAGTAGTAAATTCATTTTGTACTACTAAGCAACAAGACGCTCCTGTTGCTTCTCTTTATTCAAGCGTTTCATTTCTGCCATTGCAGAATCGAATGTTGCATGTGCGTAATAGTTCAGCGTCATGGCTATATTAGCATGTCCCATAATGTACTGTAATGCCTTTGGATTCATTCCTGCATTTGCATAGTTGGTACAGAATGTATGTCGCAAACTATGTGGAGTGATGTGTGGCAATTTATCCTCGTTATACTTATTGTATTTCTTAACAAGACCTTTCATCATGCCGTTGTAATCACTTGCCACTTTTTGGATAGTTCTTTCTATTAAGAAAGAGAAATCACTATATCCATCAATCTCAACACGCTTATCATTCTTTCGATTCGCTAACACTCGCTTAAATGCTTGATAGGCTTCTTCAACCATAGGAACTTGACGTTCGCCACTTTTGGTCTTTGGTGTTTCAATGTAGTACCCAATTTCAGTATCTCTCAATAGCTGATGGTCTATATTGACAAGACGATTCTCAAAAATCTAAATCTGGAAGTGTCAAACCACCAAACTCTGAAATACGAAGACCTGTTTTTTTAAGAGTATCAGAATTTCATCATAATTTTTTTGCTGTAGGTTTTATCAGCTTTTTGCAAAGGCTAACAGTTTTTTTCTTCCTGTTCTTCTGTTAGTACGGTCTTAGGGACAGTATCATCATCAAGAACTGCTTTCAGTTGAAAGTCAAATGGATTCTTCCGAACACAATCATCTTGTATAGCAATATAGAATGAAGCCTTTAAAGAACGTTTGTAGTTATTGATGGTTTGATAAGCATAACCATTTTCACTCATTCTAATAGCCCATTCTTTAGCGTCTGATGGCTTAATACTGTCAATACTTCTTACACCTAACTTGTCTTTCTTCAAAATATCCATAAGATATTTGCGTCCAGTTTCAGTGTTTTTTCTAACCTTTGGTCTTTGAGCGTTCTGTTTTGCGTAAAGCTGGCAGAGTGTCATTTTCTTTCCTACAACATCAATACCATCATGAATGTCTTTCTGTAACTCTGCGATTTTCTCTCTAAGTGAGATACAATCACGCTTTCCTGCTGGTACTCGGTCTGTAGCCACAAGTTTCCACGAGTAAACAAATTGCGGTTCTCCAAATGAATCTATATATTTGTATAAGTATCTTCCGTCTTTTCGTTGGCTCTCTCCAGTCTTTAAGATTCGACCTTTATTGTCACGTCTTTTTTCTGACATGGCATTTGCTCCTTTCCTTTATGGAAAGAGCCTTGATACGACTTAATACTATTTTATCATATACAAGACCCTTTGGCGACGCTAGATTGCGTCCAATGTATCTATAATTTTTTCAAATTGTTTTCGTTTAATCTGAATACGATTGCCATTCATAATCAGCCAATTTGCATTTTTATTTTCCTCTGCCAAGCGTCGTAGCTTGTTTTTCGCTAATACGAAAATATTTTGACGCTTCTTCAATGGTTAGGGTATAACGTTCCCAAATAGGAATGTCAGTCTGCTTCATAAAATCCTCCTTTCCAAATCACTTATTTGGATTTCATAAAAGTTGTTTTACCAGCAATCGAACAGCTTTAGCAAAGCTCACAGGGAGTTCCACCCTGCATGGTTCTCATGTAGCCATACTCATTGCCTGCGACGGTTTTATCACGCTCGGACTATTGACTGTATGGGAGTATCATTATCACGATAAGAATGTCGTTGCAGGCAATCCTGCTAAAGATTGCTTCTCGGATCACTAACATGAATCGCTCGCTATCTTTATAAGATAGGTCATGGCGGTTAGTTCCGTTGGCTCTTTTCTTATCGAAACGTATTCGATTACTTTTATTCAGTTTTCAAAGAACAATGGCTCGTTAGCCTATCAAAACACATTGAAAGCTCAATATGCTTTGGTGGAATAACAAACCTCCCTGTTCGGGAAGCGTGGAATGGTTTAGCACGCTTCCACGAAAAGGAGAGGATATTACTAATTTCAAATGACAAAATCTTTGTAATCAGTCTGGTTTCCATTCTTCCACGTAAGACTTCATCAACGACCATACTTTGATTGCCATATTCATCTTTCATAAGTCGTGAGGAACGCTTCGTTATGTACCCTCTGTAATGATGTAGAATCTGGTTAATCGCTTCGGTATCGCCATCTGTTGCCTTTACAATGAGAGGAAAGGGAATCATAGGATATTGTGTTTTCATTCTTCAAATTCCTCCATAAACTTTTTAATTAAGGCTAGTCCACTGGTTCTATGCCGATAGACAGTAGAACAGTTCAATTTCAACAGGTCTGCAATTTCTGAATCGCTCATGTCCATAAAGTAAAACAGCAGTAGAATTTCACGTTTCTTGTCTGGCAACTCACGTAATGCTTCACTCAACAAATCATTTTCAACGCCTACTGATAACCCATTGAGTGTAAAAATCTGAAAGTCAGTTGAATAGTTATCTGTTGTCGCAAACTGGCTAACAAGATAATCGCCAACATCCGAAAAGGACACCTCACGCTTTGCAATCCTTGAAAGATAAAGCATATAATTCTTTCGCTCGTCTTCCATAGCACGTTTACAGATATAGTCAAACTGATTTTCTATTGTGGTCTGAAAAGAAGATGGTTTCATGTTTCTCACCCCCTTTCTGTCTAGGAAAGGAAGTGAGCCTTGCTCGTTTATCTCCTTTCACTCTTAGTCCCAATGTGAAAGGGGGATTTGTTGCATTACTGATAAATAAACTTTGTAAAAAAGTTCTGAATAGCCAAAAAAGCATATAAACAGATTTATTTCTCTGTTTACATGCTTCTGTTATTCTATCTATATGATTTATAAAACCACATTGGTGGACGTACTTATCTATTGCAGATAGACGACTTTTTTTGACAAGAACCCAATGTAAGGAAATTTATTGTATATGATGTACTTCATGGCGACGTTGACCTCCAACAAACCGCCATTTGGAAGTAATATACAATATTTTAACAGCGTAAATAGCACTACCATATAACGGTTTTTTTTATTGGCGTTTAGTAGTGCTTTTTATTAAATATAAACCTATAAACCATATAACACGTTTTTCTATACCTGTTTTTAATTCAGTAGGAACAATAAAATGTATAGAGGTGGTCTACTATGCGTAAAAAAGAAGATAAATATGATTTTAGAGCCTTTGGTTTAGCCATTAAAGAAGCTCGATTGAAACGAGGTTTAACTCGTGAACAAGTGGGAGCATTGATTGAAATTGACCCACGGTACTTAACTAATATTGAAAATAAAGGGCAACACCCCAGCATACAAGTTCTTTATGACCTTGTATCGTTACTTCATGTTTCCGTTGATGAATTTTTCTTACCTGCTAATAACTTGGTAAAAAGCACCCGACGATTACAGATAGAGAAATACATGGATAGCTTTACAGACAAAGAACTATCCTTAATGGAATCTTTAGCCAGCGGTATCAACGAAGCAAGAAACATCGAAGACTAATTAAAAGAATCCATACATAACGGAAAGAGCCGATAAAATGAGATTGTATTAATCTCATTTTTATCGGCTCTACGTCTTTGCGTCTGGCTCTGTAATCACAGTTACTTTGAACTGCTTTATTTCAATTAAATTTTCTTGTCTGCATTTCGGACAATAGAGGGGGAATTTTTTTAATTCAGTATCTTCCCTTATCTTTAATCGTGTTTTATTTCCACATACAGGACATGTTGAGGCGGTAAGTTTGCTAGTCAAGGAGTAAAACGACGAAGATTAGCATTTACTTCCGCCCATGCGATAGCTGTCCGTGATTGACAAGTGCTAGCACGCAGACAGAACGGAGATAGCGAACCGCTGAGTGTGTCGCTCTGCTCGTAAAAGCTTAGAAACCTTTGAACGAAAGGGATAATGAAAGCCTTGATTGCAAGGCTTTTTGCTTTATGGTGGGTAAGTATCAGAGTGAGAAAATTTTTGGAATGAGTAGAAGTGATAGCTAGAAATTATCAGTTTCTATTTCCATTTACCCTGTGGGTACGTGTTTGTTTCCATTGACAAGGAGTTTGTGGGAATAGAAATGTACCCACCTTGTTTGAATCAAGTGAAGTGTAGTTGAAGGAAATCTGTTGAAAAGCAATACTTCATTTTACCGAATAAGTAATAATTTAGGCAACTTCAAATCGATTAAAAAAACTATTTTTAAAGGTTAAGAGTAGACAAAAATTGTCCACTCTTTTTTTGCAAACTCAATTTATCAATAAATGAAATGAGGGAATGTAAAATGAAATATTTTTGAGGTTGAGTTAGAAAATCCTGATGAATTTTTTAAAACTACAAACAGAAGATTTTTGTGAAAGCTAATCGCTTGCTACTAAGGAAGATAATCCAGAGCGTTACAGTCTATGAAGAAAACTTCGTCATATCCTTTAAATCTGGCATCGAATTGGAAGTATGAGTCTCATTCCATAACTTTTTATATTGAACATATCATCTTGTTGTGTTATACTATAAATTGATATAAACAAAGATGTAGGAGGAACCGAAACTATGACAGCCTCAATGCGTTTAAGATAAGCTGGCAATAAAAAAAGCAGAATCTATACCCGATGATAGGCTTTTTTTGTTGTGCTTATTTATACGATATTGAGCATTCATTAGTTACAGTGAGGATATTAGTTATTTAACTATACCTTTATTTAACTATGTCTTTAATATGAATGTTTCCAAATTGTATGTATGCAGACCAAAAAGCCACATTGTGGGGTTTGGCCTGCATTTTTTATGCCTAGAATGCTATTCAAAATAGAAATTCAAGCAAAAATAATATGCAGGAGATAATATAAATGGAAAAAAATACAACAATTGGAAACGAAAATTTTTATGCAATATGGGCAGGGCAAGCAGTATCATTAATCACTAGTGCCATCCTGCAAATGGCGATTATTTTTTACCTTACAGAAAAAACAGGATCTGCGATGGTCTTGTCTATGGCTTCATTAGTAGGTTTTTACCCTATGCGATTTTGGGACCTGCCATTGGTGTGCTAGTGGATCGTCATGATAGGAAGAAGATAATGATTGGTGCCGATTTAATTATCGCAGCAGCTGGTGCAGTGCTTGCTATTGTTGCATTCTGTATGGAGCTACCTGTCTGGATGATTATGATAGTATTGTTTATCCGTAGCATTGGAACAGCTTTTCATACCCCAGCACTCAATGCGGTTACACCACTTTTAGTACCAGAAGAACAGCTAACGAAATGCGCAGGCTATAGTCAGTCTTTGCAGTCTATAAGCTATATTGTTAGTCCGGCAGTTGCAGCACTCTTATACTCCGTTTGGGATTTAAATGCTATTATTGCCATCGACGTATTGGGTGCTGTGATTGCATCTATTACAGTAGCAATTGTACGTATACCTAAGCTGGGTAATCAAGTGCAAAGTTTAGAACCAAATTTCATAAGGGAGATGAAAAGAAGGAGTTGTGGTTCTGAGACAAAACAAAGGATTGTTTGCCTTATTACTCTTAGGAACACTATATACTTTTTGTTTATATGCCAATCAATGCACTATTTCCTTTAATAAGCATGGAACACTTTAATGGAACGCCTGTGCATATTTCTATTACGGAAATTTCCTTTGCATTTGGGATGCTAGCAGGAGGCTTATTATTAGGAAGATTAGGGGGCTTCGAAAAGCATGTATTACTAATAACAAGTTCATTTTTTATAATGGGGACCAGTTTAGCCGTTTCGGGAATACTTCCTCCAAATGGATTTGTAATATTCGTAGTTTGCTGTGCAATAATGGGGCTTTCGGTGCCATTTTATAGCAGTGTGCAAACAGCTCTTTTTCAGGAGAAAATTAAGCCTGAATATTTAGGACGTGTATTTTCTTTGATCGGAAGTATCATGTCACTTGCTATGCCAATTGGGTTAATTCTTTCTGGATTCTTTGCTGATAAAATCGGTGTAAATCATTGGTTTTTACTATCAGGTATTTTAATTATTGGCATTGCTATAGTTTGCCAAATGATAACTGAGGTTAGAAAAATTAGATTTAAAATAAACAATATTGGAGGAATATTTATGTATCTTATTTTTCATGTAACTCTTCCTGCTAAAAATCTGCAGGGTTTTTCCCTGCATACAAAGCAAATGAAAGCATGCGATTATAGACAGGAGGAAATGTTATGGAATTAATATTAAAAAGCAAAAAGACATTCGTGTGGAATTCAAAGGACGCGATGTTTTAGATATAAATGAATTAGAAGTATATGATTATGACCGTATTGGTTTAGTAGGAGCAAATGGTGCTGGAAAAAGCACTTTACTCAGGGTACTTTTAGGAGAATTAACTCCCCCAGGATGTAAAATGAATCGTCTGGGTGAACTTGCCTATATTCCCCAGTTGGACGAAGTAACTCTGCAGGAGGAAAAAAAGATTTTTGCACTTGTAGGCAAGCTAGGTGTTGAGCAATTAAATATACAGACTATGAGCGGTGGTGAAGAAACAAGGCTTAAAAATAGCACAGGCCTTATCGGCACAGGTTCATGGTATTTTAGCGGATGAACCTACGAGCCATTTAGACCGTGAAGGAATTGATTTTCTAATAGGACAGCTAAAATATTTTACAGGTGCACTGTTAGTTATTAGCCATGACCGCTATTTTCTTGATGAAATAGTAGATAAAATATAGGGAACTGAAAGATGGCAAAAATCACTGAGTATTGGGGAAACTATTCTGATTATCTTCGTCAGAAAGAGGAAGAACGTAAGAGCCAAGCTGCAGAATACGAACAATTTATTGCGGAACGTGCCCGATTGGAAAAGGGCTGCGGAGGAAAAAGCGAAAACAGGCTCGTAAAATAGAACAGAAGGCAAAAAGGTTCTTCAAAAGAAAAAAAAGTACTGAAGACGGAGGGCGTTTAGCTCATCAAAAATCAATAGGAAGTAAGGAAAAAAAGATGTATAATGCTGCTAAAAACCCTAGAGCACAGGATTGCGGCCTTAGGAAAAAGTAGAAGCTCCGGAAGGCATTCGCAGAAATTCGTTTCAGGCAAAGTAAAAGCATTGGAGCTCCATAATCCATACCCTATAGTCGGTGCAGAAATTAATAAAGTATTTGGGGATAAGGCTCTGTTTGAAAATGCATCTTTTCAAATTCCGTTAGGAGCAAAAGTGGCGTTAACTGGTGGTAATGGAATCGGAAAAACAACTTTAATCCAAATGATCTTAAACCATGAAGAAGGAATTTCTATTTCGCCTAAGGCAAAAATAGGTTACTTTGCACAGAATGGTTACAAGTACAACAGTAATCAGAATGTTATGGAGTTTATGCAGAAGGATTGTGACTACAATATATCAGAAATTCGTTCAGTGCTAGCATCTATGGGGTTCAAACAGAACGATATTGGAAAAAGTTTATCTGTTTTTAAGCGGTGGAGAAATTATAAAATTGTTGCTTGCTAAAATGCTCATGGGTAGATATAACATCCTAATAATGGATGAACCCAGTAACTTCCTTGACATACCAAGTTTAGAGGCTTTGGAAATACTAATGAAGGAGTACACCGGAACTATCGTGTTTATCACCCACGATAAACGATTACTCGAAAATGTAGCAGATGTAGTTTATGAAATTAGAGATAAGAAAATAAATCTGAAACATTAAATTTAAGGTAGTCGCTGGTCAGTATAGTCTGTTCTGGTTGGCGACTCCATTGTTAAAAGAGTATAAAGACTTTAGATTTTATGAATATTAAAAAAATAGGAACAGTCAATTGAACTGCTCCTATTTTTTTCTGCTAAATATATTGTAGTTTTTCTTATATGTATAATGATAGATTAGCGGATTCTCATCTACGGTACTTACTTCAAATATGAAGAAGTGATCGCGGTTATCTCTGGACTTTTTCCTTATTGAGGACAAAAGTAATTCTTACGTGAAGTCGCCATTGTTTTTTTAGGATATCATCAGTTAGGAAGGTCAATGGAATATTCATGTTAGAGTAGCGGTAGAAGTCACGTTCAAAATCTTGGTAGCTCTCGCTATAATAGTCCATTTGTAGGTGATTACGCTGAAACTCAAGCTGATTCATAGAGCACCTCCTCGACAAGTTCAATACTAATAATGTCTTTTAATTTCAAATTGATGTGACCTGTTGTAGTTTTTATCAAAATGAAATCTTTGGTCAGACTTGGTATTGTTCCAGTGTAGGAAACACGCTTGTTTTTTTCAATCACTTGAATGCGTGTGCGTAGCTGCCCGGCGTATACTTGACTGAGGAGTAATAATTTCTTCTCTAGTGATAAGTCAGACATGTACGTTACTTTGTTTGTATCATCAGAGAGTGCTGATGCATGTTCAGATAGGAAAAAAAGCCCATCCATTTTTTTGCATCTTTGTATCCTGGTACTCTCTTGCTGATTGAAATGGTAAAATATGAACGGTCAATCATATCAAATCCTTTTCTATGCAGAGGCAAGGGTATTTTTTTATCAAATTGAATCGTAAAACCTTGAATTCCCCCACCTGTGTAACATTCTTTAAAAGCGATTGATTACCTCAGTATAGATTATCACAGATGAGCTTGTTGGCTTAATGCTAAATGTAAATTCCAATGGTAATCGGTTTTCAGATTTAGCATGTACTAGTCGTATCGATATTTCAGTTGTTTTGAGTTTTTCTCTGACGAAGTTTTTGAAGTTGCTGTTTCAACGATTCCATGTAAAAAAATCTTTCAAGCATTTCAATATCATTACATCCTTTGCTACGGATTTCTGAAAATTGTACTGTATTTTTTTCTTGTTTCATTTTAATCCCTCCAATCCACCCGCGGAATGACCACCGATAAGTTTACTGCGTTCAATATTTCTGGAACCTTCAGTTAGGACGGTTCCTTTTTGTATGGCTAAAAAACCAAACTGTTCTCTGACAACATCAATAGCTGTCTGAAGTCTATTATCTTTTTCAATTTGTTCTACATCATCAAAGAGTGATAGTAGAGTATAGCTTTCATCTACGAAGCCACTATAAGATACACCAATTTGTCTCACTGCACCAGAGGTGTATTTTTTCGGAATAATACAAGTACATGACTCACCATTGTTTTTGGGGAGATTTGCGGGTTCAATTTTTATTCTGAGCATTTATAGATTTTTTTCATCTCAGTCCTAGAATAGCCAATATGAATAGAAACGACAGTAGTCAATACTAGGGCTACTGTTCCGTTCCACAGTATCATTTAAAAATCATTTTCACACCCTTTCGTCTATTAGTATAGAAGAAAGCTCTCAGCACACAATATCCACTTGTAGTTTTATAATAACTATCTCCTCCTTTACACTTTAATTCAAATCTTTATTAAAAAAATATTTCATCTTATTTAACAAGAAACCATATTTATATAACAACATAAAATACACTAAGTTATTTTTATTGAACATATATCGTACTTTATCTATCCGACTATTTGGACGACAGGGGCTGGCAAACAGGTTCACCGGTAGTAACATGGTACCCTTTTAACTCTGTTAAACAAACACTACGTCCATTTGTAAAGAAAGTTAAATCACTACGATATTCTTGAATACACCGAGCAGGGATTTCTCCACTAAGAATGACCTCATTATTTTTCAATTGAGTGTCTACGATGTTCGCACAATATTTAGGAGCATCGGTGTATGCTCGTGAAAGATATTCCTGTGGCGCATAAATTTTAAAACTAAGATATGGCTCTAACAATTCTGTTCCAGCTTTTTTTAAGACTTGTTCCAATACAATAGGAGCAAGCATCCGAAAATCTGCTGGGGTACTAACAGGGCTATAGTATAAGCCATACTTAAAACAGATTTTACAGTCCGTCACATTCCAACCATACAATCCTTGTTCACAGCCATAGCGTATCCCTTCCATAACTGCATTTTGAAATGATTGATTTAAGTATCCAAGAGAAACCGAGCTCTCATACTGCATTCCACTTCCCAACGGAAGCGGTGATACAGATAAACCAATGGAAGCCCAGAAAGGATTCGGTGGAACTTCGATGTGAATGGTATACTCTGCTTTTTTTAACGGTCTTTCCATATAAATGACTGTAGGCTCTTTATTTCTATCTCCACATGATACTTTTCTTGCAGCAGAGCACAAGTCACTTCCATTTGTACTTTCCCTAAGAAAGAAAGTATGATTTCATGTGTCGCAGAATCCACATAATATCGCAGAAGCGGGTCACTGTCGGAGATTTCTAAAAGTGCATCAAGTAACATTTCCCTTTGTTGAGGTTTGCTCGGTTCAACAGTCGTTTGCAGCAGAGGGAGGGGATTTTCAATTCTCTCTCTCTGTGGCAATAGCTTTGTATCTCCAAGAACACTATTTAACTTCAAAAACTCATTCTGCAAAATAACAATTTCCCCGGAATAAGCCTTATCGATTTTACATAATTCACCATTTATTGAAGTATACATTTCTGTAATTTTTATTTTTTCCTTTTCCGATATTCTAACCGAATCTCGCAAATGCAGTACGCCACTATAAAGACGTATATATGCAAGACGCTGTCTTTTTTCCGAATACTCAATTTTGAAAACTTTTCCGCAAAGTTCAGACTGACCTCGATGTGTTGATGAATAAAATTTATTCGTAATCACTTCTATAAGGTTATCAATCCCTATATTGTTTTTTGCACTTCCGTGATAAACAGGGAACAGAGAACAATTCTGAAATCTTATGCTTTCCTCTTGTTCGAGTTCCAATGCTTCTAATGATTTACCGGACATATATTTCTCTAAAAGGTCATCGTTTCCCTCTATTACCGTATCCCATTGTTCAGATTCGGTAAAGTTCGTCACACACATATTAGGATACAGTTCTACCTTCTGTTTGATTACAATTTCGGCAGAAAGTTTCTCTTTAATATCCTGATAAACCGTTGATAAATCAATTCCATTTTGGTCAATCTTATTGATAAAAAAGATTGTGGGAATCCCCATTTTCCTAAGTGCATGAAATAATATACGAGTTTGTGCTTGTACGCCATCTTTTGCAGAAATCAGTAGAATTGCCCCATCTAAAACTGATAATGAACGATATACTTCTGCTAAGAAATCCATATGTCCTGGCGTGTCTATGATGTTCACCTTCGTATTTTTCCCACTGAAAAGAGGTTATTCCTGTCTGAATTGTAATTCCTCTCTGACGTTCTAAAAAGCGTATTATCCGTCCTCGTTGTACCTTTGTCCACGCTTCCTAATTCTGTAATCGCTCCACTGTTATATAATAAGCTTTCTGTTAAGGTAGTTTTTTTCCTGCATCAACATGAGCTAAAAACTCCAATATTAATAATTTTTCATGTGATTTTCCTCCATTCAAAAACCCAAAAGGGCATAAAAAAATCCCAGTGATAAATACTTTTTATCACTGGGATTTTTTTATCATAACTCATAGGTATACAAAGCATACAGATATTCTCTGGATACTTTAGAATCACATGATAAAGGTATTCTTAAACTGGGTACAAAAAAACTAAGCCCTCCTAAAAAGGACATCCAATTATTTGTTCCCACTATCAAATTGACAGTTTATTTAAGAATACCTTGCCGCATATTTATTAACTCCTTTTTAAATAGATACTTAAATAATAGCACGTAAGAGCATATTTGTAAAGGAATCTCAATTTTTTTATCAAAGAGAGTACGTGATTACAAAATAGCTGTAATAATGTACCAATATTTGTTATTCTATAATCTTCCAATTACTCCCGTTCTTTTTCAAGTACCAAATCAAATTGAGATACCTGCGTTGCTTTTGGTCTGCTGGTCGATATACTCCACTGTCAGCGATACCGTGACTTGATTATCCTTACGATTGTGAATAGGATTTACCAGTTCTTGAAAGATGTACTCTTTTCCGATTGGTTTTAATATCCCGTCATTCACATAGTAGGAAAGTTCACTGGCTGTCGCTGTAGGATGAAACTTGAAGAACGTCGTTAAAAAAACTCATTGATTTCATTGGTTGTAATGGAATCAACCGTCCCCTCACTTTCAATGGCTTTTGGTTTATAACTTGATTTCTTAGGTATGTTGGTAATGGTCGGATTCTTAACCAGTACCATATTTCCAGAACCATCTACATAGACACTCACTATATAAGCAGAGTGGACGGTCTTTGTATTTTTCTCCCTCTGTAATGAGCTGGTCTACACTGTAGGTTACATTAAACTCATTGTCGCCAGTTGGCTCTACCGTCCATATCTGAAATCCTCTTACAGAAGACGATACAGGAATATCTTTGCGTACTGTATCAACATTGAGAGCTTGAAGTTCATCTGTCAGATAGCCTTTTTAGACTTTCCATTCGATTATCAATGGACTTATCGGATTGCTCCCATGAATAGTAGACTTTCGCAAAGTTCTCTACAAAATTTTTCTACATGATGAGTATCAACGTATTCCTTTTTCTATGATAGTTGTTTCGTGAATAGTATGAGTATCTATAGCTGTAAAAGTGCTTGAATATCGCAAAGCTGAAACTAAGCCCTAAAAAGTACCCACAAGGCAATCACAACCTTTTTTTATGAGGATTGACCTTATAGTAGACACGAGGTTTCTTTTTCCTTTGGTATCTGTTTTTCTTTATTCTGATTTTTTTCTAAATTTCATCATTAAATCTTCCTTTCTCATTGTTTGATTCGTCCTGCTCCCACTAAATGCTGTTGCCAGTAGGGGCTTGTTAAGTCAGCATAACCGATTGGGTCGCCTGCATGAAACATACAGTTATTGCCAAGGTATATCCCAACATGAGTAATATAAGAGCCAGCGTTATAGGTAGAATGAAAGAAAACCAAATCGCCAGCTTGTGCTTCCGATAGTGGGATATGCTGGGTCACATCATATTGCTGTTGTGCGGTTCGTGGTAAGTTAATTCCAGCTTTTTCCATACGTCCATTGTGTCAGTCCGCTACAATCAAAAGAAGTAGTCGGGGAAGCTCCACCGTAAACGTATCGCCAGCCCTCATATTTCAGTGCTTCGTCCATGATGGCTTGTACCGTATCATCATCAAACTCTGTTGTGACAAGATACTGCGTTACCAGTTGCACATAAAACATATTGCCATAGTTGTATCGCCAGCCCCCATTGATAGGTATGGCTATGGGATTGGGGTAAGACACTTTTTTTCGCCACCTGAATACTCTTTTTGAGAAACTTTGAGCCAGTTCAAAGGTATATTTATTTCCACGATTAGCCACATACCCTAAGAAACCACCACCATAATTGTAGGACTGGATAACCGATTCTAAATCTACACTGAGCCTTTCGCTACTGGCTAATAATTCACTGAAATACTTCACACCTTGCTTAATGGATTCTTCTGTACTCAATGAATTAGGGTGGAAGACCGAGGGATTCCGAGGACTGCATAACATCTTCCGCAGTACCGCCCTGATTCCACCTGTATAATCGCAAGAAGTATGTTGACATATTCTTCAACGCCATATTCTTTGGCATATTTTTCTACCATAGGCTTATGAGCCAGCACTTCTGCGGAAACATTCACACCTCCATAATGAATATTGGAAATTCCGCTGTCCTGTTCATCTGAAAATAAAATGGCAACAAACAGAAGCAGTGAGAAGACCATCAAGAATAATCCAGAACCACCAATCACTAAAGTTTTTCAACTTCATGGTTTCTTACCGACTTTCTTAATGGTGGCGGTTTTGATTGGTGGTCTACTTCTTGTATTTTTGTAGTGGTACTCTTTGAACAGTAGACGGACGTTCTTTTTGTGATTGGACGTTGTGAAGTTCTATCTGCTGTAGTGGTTGAAGTTGCTGGCTTTTTGAACGGTTTTTTTCTTGAACGGTATTGCCTTGGCGTTCCACTTTTTGGACTTGAAAAAAATCGGACTTAACTGCTGGACGCTCTTGTTTGGCTTGTTGAGATTCCTTATATGAAGTCTGAATATTAGACTGTTTTGAGGTCTGTTCATCATGATATTGTTCTTGTCTTGTAGTCGGTCTTTCATGAACAGAAGAAGCAGGCTGTTTTTTTCTGTTTGACCTGTTCCATTTCAGAGCGACGCTTCGCAATGGTTTTTTTCGCCTTTGTTCCTGCTGTTCCTTGCGTCCACTGGCTCTGTCCGCTTTGGTTTGAGAAATACTACTGGTTAAATCACGGACATTCTCTTTTTACTTTTGGATTTTTCCTTGATATACTGCATATCTTGCATTGGTCGGCAAATCTTTAACCTGTTCTTTCAAACCACTAGCAGTGTCTACCATTCTGTCTTTGGTATCAGCTACTGTACCGATGGTTTGACCGATACGTTTTTCCAAGTGTTGATTTTTTTCCTTTCCGTCTGGTCGGGAGTGATCTGCTTGTGTCCTTGCAGAACTCCCCGAACCCGACTGTCCTTTTTTACCTGTAACAATGGCAGACCCAGCCCCTAGAGTAGTCATGGAACGTCCAAGTTTCCGCTGTAGACGGTGCATGTGAGCGTGCATAAGCATACGAGGTTTTTCTCATCACACGACTTCCCACACTTTGAGAATCGTTACTCTGTAGAAAAACATACTCATTAAATCGCCCAGCTTGAAGTAGATTCCTGCAAAGGTCACAATCTGTAGAAAAGCAATCAAAAAGAACGGATAACCAGCCGATAAGGTATAGAGCATGGTTGAAATACTAAATGCTGTCGTAATAATCAATGTGATTCCAGCTCGTGTCAAAATGGTATTAAAGAGCTTTGTTATGGCTCGTTTTTGACATACCATCAAATGATGGAATCATGCTTAAAAATAAAAGCTCACAGGCAGAAACATAGCATAGATGATAAAAAGTACCTGCGAGAAAATCATGATTCCTGTTAATAGGAATACAAATATGGAAATCCCAATATTGAAGACAAATAGGAAGAAGACTGTACCTAAACGGTTAATGGTCTTTGTAATGGTTAGATTGGTATTGCTTCTGTCTTCAATTTCTTCCGCAACAATTTTTTCTCTGTCTTCGCCATTGTTGGAATCTGGGCTGGTGGAGAGCAGGCTTTCCACACGGTCAATACCGATACTTTCAATGTCTGAACTGTTGTATTGAAGCAGTAGCCACGGTTGCTGAACCTGTATGGAAAACAGGCTATCTCTGATTAAGTCCACTCTGTCCTTGCCTTTGACTATCGGAATGGGGCATGACAATCTTCGTGCCAAGTGATAAACTGGCATTACTGATGTCTGATGAAAAAGTCATTGATTTTTTTAATGTAGTCGGGAGCGTAGGCAATAAAGGAAGCCGATAGGATAAACACCAGCACAAAATTCATAATGGCATGAATTGCCTTTGTGGTTTCTCTCTTTATCAGTCCCGTATAGGCAACATAAACCCCAAGAACCAAAATCAAGAGTAAGAGGAATCCAACATAGAAACCCTCTGTTGAAAATCCGTTTGCACTCACACCAGCTAAGGTCTGCATATTCTTACCAATGGAATCTGCTGTAGCGGAAATGAAGTCTAAGGAATAGGCTTCCTGTACTAAGTAACCTGTCGCATTGGAAACATACAAACTGATTGTCCAAATAAAATTGGTAATGGCATATAGTCCATACATGACCTGTTTTTCCAATCCCGTCCGACCAGTTCCACGGAAGCCAGCCCCAGCTATTATCCACATAAAAAAATCCAGTTGATAGTTTTTCAAGTGGGTATCGGCTGTATTCATTTGCCACATTGACCGTATCATCTACCAAGCCCGCAGCTTGAACCACCGTTCCCAGCATGGCTAAAAGAAAAATGGCAATCACAAGTGTGAAAGCCACTGTCATTGCCACTTTACCTAGACGTTTCAGCGTCCAGTTTGATTTTATTCTGTTTACTATTGATGGTTTCACATTTACACCTCTTTTTCCTTTGGGTGGTCTGGTATCAAAGGCATGGAGCAGTTCTTCAAATACAGGGTGGAACTGTATCACACCGACACGACCATATAAATCACTGATAAGGCATTGCCCGTTTTTCCAAATCACGCAATCGCTTCTGATTGTTTTTCGTCCTCTGGGTCTACACCAAAAAAAGGCTAAGGTCTTTTTTTAATCTCGTTAAGGTCAGTGGAACGAAATGCAAATTTTAAGCCGAGGTTATTTTTTTCAGTTTTTTTCATCTAAGAGGTCGTCTGTATTTTTGGGTCACGAAATATACCCCAGCGTTCATAGCACGACCAGCCCGAACCAGCTTCATAGATAGTGTTTTTTTCCTTGTGCTACCTGTAAAAAGCTCCATGCTTCGTCTAAATCTACAATCTTGAAAATGCTTCGGTCTGTATGGATAAAGTCTAAAAGCAAAAGGTACTAATGACAATCAGCATAGCAACGGATAAAAAGCTCCATAGTGGTATATTCCTCAAAGGAAGTTTCCTTGTCGGGAAGTACCAAGTCCGCAACCTGTATAATGTTCAGTTGTTTTTTTCTAAGCTGATAGACTGCTCCACATAACCATTACTGAATAATAAATGTGCAAAGTCATAGTCTGTAAAACTTTCGATATGGTCAGCTATACTGGTACTTAGTGGCGTATTCTCAACCCGTAATTCCTCAATCACTTTCATCAACCCTCGTACTTCACTATTGGTTACTGCACGAATGGCTTTTTCTAAGGATTGGGAAGCGTTCCCCATCACGAGAGGAAATCCCCGTAAGGAATGTCAGAATATCAATAGCCAGTGATTCAGAATCTTTGGGATTTTTTTCATAATCACATAAGGGTCAAGTAAGCCTTTGTTTTTTTCTCATCAGAAGTCAGAGTGACGATATTGATTTCATGGGAAATCTCTGGCAAGGTTTCTTTCCATCTGCCACGTTCTGCTTTTTGGGTCTACAATCACTGCTTGTGCCCCCATAAAGCACCGCATAATAGACGATAAGGTTATTCGCAAAAGGTTTACCACCACCCAGCGAACCAACAAAAGCCGACGCTAACGCATTGGTTACTGAACCCTTAACCCCTTGACTGGCAAGAGCAGGGTTTCAGATAGACATTGCGTCCAGTATCTAAGCTGTAGCCAACATAAATCCCCTCATTTTCCCCCAGCATTTGAGTAGCACCAAAACCTAAACCAGCGAGGAAATCAGAGGTCACGTATTGAATATAATCATTCATATAACGCTTGCTGGCAGGTAAAAAAATTCTTCATGTAAGCCGAGCATATCCCCAAATGGTCGTACCAGTTTTACGCTTAAATCGTCATAAAAAAATCTTTCACTTCATTACAACGACGTTTGAGTTCGTCAAGATCATTTGCTGATACCCTTACCACATAAGACAGCTTGTACATAGATTCCTTGCTTTGGTCTAAATTGGTTTCCAGCTCATTCACACTTTCCAGAGCTTCCGCCACATTGGAGCTGGTTTCATTATCACTTTGCCAAGCGTGGTTATCCAAGTCTTTCAGTTCTTTCTTTTTTTATTGCGGACAGTAGATAGGGCTTTTACGATTCGCTACAATTTCCACATTCATTGACGTATCAATCAGGGAATGTAAATTGCTGTTGCTGGTAGTAGAAGATTTCAGAGGACAGGGAAGTCCAGTTCTCCGACAATGCTGTTAATGGTAAAAGTAAGCTACATAGACGGTTTCATCTTCCTGCTGGATTTTTCAAATATCGCTGTTTTTCTTCCACCAAACAGCGAGTAGAAACTAATCAAGTCATAGTATTTTAATCAGCGTTTCATTATCCAGCTTTTTTTCTTTGATAGATGGTACTCATACTCTTCATAGGCAGTGCCTGTCTGTCCGTAAAGGTGTTCAATCAGATAGCCGAAGTCGTCCTTATCTAACCTGCGGATTTTTGAAACGACGAGAGATTTTTATTTTTCTAAGAGCTTTTCCATCTTCTGAAAAACGCAGGATTTCATCATTACTCATACTAACAAAATCGCCCATCAGCTTATGGTTCACATCATAGACAAAAATCAGACAAAGCATTTTTTTGCTTCAACGGTAAGACTTTTTCATAGAAAACTCCTGATCGTTGAGAAGCAACTTAAAAGCCGATAAAGAAACGGTAGTTCACTTGATTTTCGCCAATCATGGATATTAAAGCGTCTGTCTGTTGGTCGATTTTTGTCATAGGCAACCGCTTTGAGCTTGCCAGTGACTTCATTTTTGGAACGCTCTTGTGCAGAACGTATGCTGGATTCTGTACTGATTTGTAAAAGCATGAATTTTGCCATCACGATTTTTGTGCGATAAGCTGTCTGAAAAGAATCATGCACTTGTATTTTCTGTTCTGGACTTAGAAATGAGTAATTGTAAGGAACAAGCTCATAGTAAGCATAACATTCCCCGTCTTTATTCCAGACGAGATTGTTTTCAATGTATTTAATTGGATATGCCATAAAATTCACTCCTAACTGCTGTAATGGCTTCTTGTGGCTGGTTTCTGCCAAGCGTTACTTTTTTTCCTGCATAGGTCAGCTTTGGTCGCAGTGCATAAGCAATGACAGACTTCAAAAATCCATAAGGCTTTTTACCATCAAAAGTTTTTGTAGACATAAACCATGTGAAAGCCACAGGAATCCCAAAGTATTTGAGAAATGCTCCCTCTATCATGGAAAGAGGGGGCAAGTTGCCAAGTATCATCACTGCAAAGAGTGACACGACAAACCATGTCATTTGCGTAAAGGTTATAGGGAAACGGAAGTCTAAAATCATTGATAGAATACAGTACCTTTTTCCACAGACCAGATACTGGTATAGCTTCGTATTTTTCTTCATGTAATCAATCCTTTCATAAAAAATAGGGGTAGCTGATTGAGCCACCCCGTAAAATAGAAAATCTGCCAGTAGTAATGTACCGACAGATTTAATAGACGATTTCAAAAATCCCATGATTGGTTGAGATAAACGTTCCTGAAAGGTCTAAATCCCGACCATAGGCTTGATAATCAATATAGTTTTGAAGACTAGCTGGTACTTCGCCTAAAGCACCCGTTTCTTCAATGTAGTAGCGTGCCACGTCATACATATCATCACAATCGGAATGAATGATAATATCCTCTTGATGTTCGCTTAGTTCTTCAATGCTTGAAAAAAATGAGTGAGCAGAGCAGATAGCTCCGATTGTAATTCTTCGGGTAATTCCGATACCATTTCCCATAGTCGATTGAGGTTCGCCAATGGAAGTGTATTCGTCAACCGTAAAGGGTAACTCGTAGTCATGAATGGCGTATTCCTCATATTCATCATTCAAGCCGATTTTCTCTTTGACTTCCTCAAAGTCAATGGGAAAGGTAAACCACGCACCGACCAATTCGCCCTCATTGTATTTGCCTAAATTCGCAATATAGACTTGCATATCGTCCATATATTCACGTCCTTTCTTTGTAGAGATTCAAAAATCCCTACCGCACTTCGTTTGGTGTACCATTCCTTTGCGGAACATAAGAAAACCACTTATATTCCACAAAAGAACGGTTTTATTTAAGCACCAATAATGCGATTGAATAGCTCTAGTAAAATGTCTTTTACTCCAGCAGCGTTGAAGACTAAGCCAACCGCAATAATCGCAATAATTAAAAAGCCAATCAGTTTGCTAAACTCACGCTTGAAGCCAAGATACAAGCCAATCACAACGATTGCTAAAAGCACCAGTGATTGAGCGTTTGATAGAAACCAGTTATAAAGGTTTTGTCCAAAATTCATAAAAATGTTCTCCTCTCTATATTCAATGAATTTGTATTTGAGTTATTTTTTTGTTGTTATCACGTCCTGTTCTTTTACTGACTGTTGCTTCAAAATCTGCTTGTGTCGGTCTGTCAGTTTCGCATGGTCGAGAATGTCTTTTACAACCTGCGTCTGGTTGATTTCATCAAGTTTAATCGCAACCTTTAAGGTCGGGGCAACTTGATGAGATAGCCAGTTCAGCGTCCTTTGGAAGGAGTAAGGCTCTGGTTTTGTGGTTAGTTTTAATCGTTCACGATTGTTCCCAATAAACCAAGCCCATTCTTCATTCAGTTTCCAATCAGAACGAGGTTTGGAATCGTCTTTATCTACAAAACGGATATACCGATTGATAATTTTTAAAGGCGGTATGCTCTGGATTGTCATAGACGAGTAAATCACGGACTGCATAATAGGCACGCTCATTTTTTTCAATCGAATCTCAAAACGGTTTTTTTACTTCTGCGTCTTCAATGGGAATATCATTTTTTTCTTGTACTGCTCGTAGTCCTTTTTCATAGATACAGAAATAAACTTCACTTTGTAATGAACCGATATAGAGGGTGTTTCCCATACATTCCTTTTTCCTCTTTGCGTACCAGTTCGCCACTGCGATAGCTTTTTAAAACTGCGGAAGACGGAGATACATTCTTCCTGTTGGCACTTTTTCAGTGAGTACAGGGATATTCAAAATCCCTGTCTTATCGTTAATGGCAAGGTCAAGGCGTTTCATCACACCGCCAGCCACCAAAACGTCCATAAAGAACTCATACCAGCTTCTTTGTTGTGCCAGAAGATAGCTTTCAAATTGTCTGCACCCACGACCTTTCAATTCCACCAGAACTCCTTTGTCCAGTTCATGGGAGCAGAGGACGAATATATCGCCTAAAGCATAATGCTCTGAATAAGAATAGAAACCATAGTCCTCATGAAGAAAAATAGGACAGTTTCAGTTGTAAGATGTTTTTCGACCACCTGCTGTACGTCTGTTGTCGGGAAAGCGAATCCTTACATAATCAAACAGCATTTCAAGGGGAGCGTCAGGGATTGAAGCGTTCCAGAGCTTCCCAAAAGGGACTGCTGTAAATCCTCTGATGGCTTGACTTTTTCCTGTTTCAATATCGCTTAGATACTGCCTTGTAATACCAGTCGCAACAGCTAAACGGTTTTGAGATAGTCCATAAGCCAAGCGTTTTTCTTTTAAATGCTGTAACCAAGTTTGTTCATTCAGTAAAAATCCCTCCAATCAAAAAGGCGTATGTCAACTTTTAAAGCCCATTTGACATACGCTGAAATTTTGTAAATCCCTTGTAACCAAAGGATTTTCTAATGTTTTTTTGACTGTTTCCTGTCGATTTGTACCCCCCTGTTAGATACGGGGGGTTAAGTGCTGGCGTGGCTATTGCCACACCAGCCAGCAAGATCAGTCCACACCTGCGACTTCCGCTTCGCACGTCGCCTGCGTGGACTGTCTGCTGTTGGATAACTTTTTAATTTCCTCCAAGAAATCATATCCTTTTGGTACAAGGGGAGTATAAAACTCTGATATGACACTTGTTCCTACATCAACATAGCCACGACCTTTGATTCGCTTTTAAGAAGAAATCCTTTTTGTACGTCACTGCCAAACATCATGCCATAGCCCATTTCAGACATACGACCTAAAAGCCACTCTGAAATTAAACTGATCACGGATTCCGTCGCCTAAATATTTTGCGTCTGGACGTTGACAAGCCAGTATTAGAAAGAAGCCAGCTTGACGACCCTAACATGACAATCTGTTTCAGCTTATTCATAACTGCGGTGTTTTCTTTTGTTCCCAGCATTTCCATGAAAGCGACGTATTCATCAAAGATTAAGAAGTGTGCCGGGAGACCTAAGTAAGCATAATTTTTTGCCAGTCTTATAGTTCTTCATCTGCTTCATTTCCTCACTACGTTTCATCATTTCTTCATAGAATGTTTCAATGCAAGAAAGCAAGTCTTCTTTTCTATAGTAGACATTTGCCATCACAGAACCTAAGTCCGCAAGGTCAGCATTTTTCGGGTCAAGAATATACAGTTTTGAATCTGTATGAAGCAAGGCTTCAATCAGTGTCAGTATAAAGTAAGTTTTACCGCCACCTGTACCACCAGCAATCAACATATGAGGGAGCTTATCATATTCCCACCATACGTTTTTTTCATTAAGCGAAGTTTACCATCTTTAGCTTCTACTTCATCAATAGAAATACGACTGGCTATGGTGTCATAGAGCAAAGTATATTCCACATAGGAATCCTTTAACTCTTTATCCGTCAGCTCACAGTACAAGCCACTCTCTAATTTCTTTTCCAAGTGTAAGAGTTGGTCTTGATATTTTCCCAGCGTGATTTCCACCCGTATCTGTATCAAGCCATTTTTAAGTCGATAATACATTTTAGGGAAGTAGGTTATCTTTTCCTTTGTACGACCAGCACTATCTTTAAAGAAACCCTCTGTTTTGACCTGTTCAGATTCATACCACTTGTTTTCAAGTATCATCTTTGCCAGTTTTTGACGGTGGTAAAGTTGTTTAACCGTATCATAGCGAACCCGTTTGAATACAAACGCTACCAGCAAGCAGATAAGAATTGCGACACTGAAACTGATAATTAAATAGGGAATGTCAATCTTATCTGCTTGTGATAGGTTAAAATCCTGCCAGTTGATCTGCTGGATTGTCTTCACATGAAACAGTCCGACAACCAGCAGGAAAACAGGCAGGAGTGACGCTATCGTAAAATGAAAGACTAAATCTTTACCAGATGGGCGAATCCTTTTTACCACGCTGTTTCATGCGAAAAAGTCTCCTTTCTACCTAGCGACTATTTGTCTTGTGTCGGTTCTTTCTTTTGCTTGTGGTTGAGCTTTTGAATGAACTAGAATCCTTTGTCAGCACAATATCGTCTGCCTTGATATACCAGTCAACATCTGCTCCTTGATAGGTGGCAGTAGCAACGGTGTCCGCAATGGGATTGATAAGTTCCACCCGTGCGTTATAATCAAACTCTTTCAAAGGCACGCTGGCAGGAATACTTACTTGAATCATGCGTCCTTGTCCTTTGGATTTTTAAGTCATAGGTACGTTCCTTGATTTCATCTGAAACCGACCCGTCTTCATTTTTGGATTCTCACTTCACGACGTAGAGCAGAGAATTTCAATTCTCCAAAAAGTCGTGTCTTTATCTAATACAATGCCATTTGCTAATCTCATCATTTTTTTCCTCTTTCTTTATTCTTTTATCATGTCGTCAGCATGTAAAAGGTAATTTGTAAAACCACGAGTGCCGATTTTGTAGCCCTCTGCGGTAATACGTGGATTGACTAACTTCACACGTTCCTCAAAGCCGAAATGTTTTTTTCGCCAGCTTCAGCAGGAAGCACCACCACAATATCATCTGCTCTTTGAACATCAGAATAGAGATTATAGCTTCTTGATAAGACAGTTAGCCGTCCGTTGATTCTTCGCTGAACGACTTTATCCTCGCCAGCAAATTCTAAATTGCCGAATGTTTTTTTCCATGTTGGGAATCACAAATTTAAGTTCCATATTTTTTTACCTATCCTTTCTTTTTTTATTGGCTGAATGAATGTTTGATGGTCTTAAAGAGTGGGGAACGACCTTTTGATTCTTGATTTTTTTGTTTTCATAAGTTCACTTCCTTTCAAAATCAGGGTAAAAAAATAGACACCTCATTTTTTGAAGTGTCTACCTATTAAATATTCAAATTTTATTGGAAGTATCTTTATATCTTCACTTTTCAAGGATAAATCGTCGTATCAAAGCTCATTCATAAGTAGTAAATTAGTAGTAAATTGAGTGGTTTTGACCTTGATAAAGTGTGATAAGTCCAGTTTTTATGCGGATAACTAGATTTTTATGCTATTTTTGATATAAAAAATAGATAAGAAAACCCTGAAAATCAAACTTTCAGGGTTGGTAGGGGATTGGAGAAATTAGTTGATTTTCTCGACATAGAGTTGTTTTGCAATGTCCATACTTACTTGTAAGTCCTCGTCTTTACTAAGGATAGTGAAGGTGTTGCTGAAGCCATCAAACTGCTTGACTTGGAGCTGATCACCGATGTGAAGTGAGTGCTTGTCCAGATAATGGAGAATGTCAAAACTATCATGCACCCTGAGTCAGGCGGTAGGAGCCAGCTTCCTTGATGTCAGCTAGTGGGAGGTTATTGATTTCAACTAGGAGTTCTCCCTTGGCAGGAATGGTTCCTCCGTGAGGGCAGGTCTTGGGAAATCCAAGCAATTTATCCAGTCTTTCCACGAAGAGGTCAGAGACAGTATGTTCCAATACCTCAGCTTCCTCGTGAATCTGGTCACTCGTATAGTTTAAATGATGAACCAGAAAAACTTCAATCAAGCGGTGTTTACGATAGAGCTCAGAGACCAATTTGAGGCCGAGGTCAGTCAGTAGATAGCCACATTCCTTGTCCTTGAGGATGAGATTTTCGCTCTTCATCCGTTTAATCATTTCAGTTACGGCAGGGGGAGAGACTTGCATGCGGGCAGCAATTTCCTTGTTGGTAATCTTATGCAAATCTATGCTAATTTCATAAATACATTTTAGATAGTCTTCTTTATTCGGGGTCATTCGCTTCCTCTTGTCTAATATCTTTATCTAGTATATCAAAAAAAGCTAGATTTCTCTAGCTGTGACTTTTTATGTTATACTTATTGCAAGAGAAAAAACGAGGAGATGGATATGACGAAAATAGCTCTTCTTTCAGATATTCATGGAAATACCACCGCCTTGGAGGCTGTTTTGGCAGATGCTCGGCAGCGAGGAGTGGATGAATACTGGCTTTTGGGAGATATTCTCATGCCAGGGACAGGGCGTAGAAGGATTTTGGACTTGTTGGCTCAACTACCGATTACGGTTAGAGTTTTGGGAAACTGGGAAGACAGTCTGTGGCATGGTATCCGTAAGGAATTGGATAGTACTCGTCCCAGCCAACGCTATCTCTTGCGCCAGTGCCAGTATGTTCTAGAGGAGATTTCCCTAGAAGAAATTGAACTGCTCCATAATCAACCACTCCAGATCCATCGTCAGTTTGGGGATTTGACGGTAGGAATTAGCCACCATCTTCCTGATAAGAATTGGGGACGAGAGTTGATTCATACTGGAGCGCAAGAGGATTTTGATCGCTTGGTGACCAATCCGCCTTGCGATATTGCTGTTTATGGTCATATTCACCAGCAGTTGCTTCGTTACGGGACTGGTGGACAATTGATTGTCAATCCTGGTTCGATTGGGCAACCTTTCTTTCTAGATGCCCAGTTGAGGAAGGACTTGCGAGCCCAGTATATGATTTTAGAATTTGATGACAAGGGCTTGGTAGATATGGACTTCCGACGGGTGGACTACGATGTGGCAGCTGAATTGCAGCTGGCTAAAGACCTCAAACTCCCTTATTTTGAGGTTTACTATGAAAGTCTGGTCAATGGGATCCACCATACTCATCATCAGGAATTTCTGAGTGAATTGGCCCAGAAAGAGGGTTATGATAGGGAGTTAGATGCCTGGTTGAAAAGTGGTAACGATTGACATTACAACTAAAAAGGGTATAATAAAAGAAAAAGAAGAGTAGAGGCAGGCTAGCCTCGTAAAAAGGAGAAGAGGATGCAAATTCCAAGTAGATTTACCATTGCGACTCATATGCTAATAATCATTGTCCTCAAGGGGAAGGAAAGCAAGGTGACCAGTGATTTTCTGGCTGCTAGTGTCGGGGTCAATCCTGTCATTATCAGAAAGACCTTGTCCCAGTTGAAGAAGGCAGAGTTGATTTCAGTCGCGCGCGGAACGGGCGGAACAGAGATTGTTAAGGATCTCAAAGACATTAGTCTATTAGATGTTTATCAAGCGGTTGAGTGTCTTGGTAAGACTGGTCAACTCTTCAGTTTCCATGACAATCCGAATCCAAATTGTCCAGTTGGAGCTCATATTCATGAGGTTTTGGATCAAAAATTGGAGAGAATTCAGTTGGCTATGGAGGCTGAACTTGGTCAGACCAGTTTAGAACAAGTCGTGGCCGATGCAGAGAGTCAGATGAAGGATTGAATTCTTCTTTAAAACAAAAAAGCTTATGAGAAGTTTTTTACCTTTTCATAAGTTTTTTTATCTATTTTTCCAAGCCTGGTAACGGGTATCAATCAATAATTGAGTAAGGCGTCCCAAGGTTTCTCTTTCTTCTGGAGTGAGGGATTGAGCTTGGACGAAGAGATGACGAATGTGTTCGATAGCTTTTAAGGAAGCCAAGTCATTGATAGAAGTAATACCAGAATCAAGAATGGTGCCAAAGAAAAGGTCGAAGTAAAGTTGAAGTTCCTCGTCAGGGACTGTGGCTACCCACTCCTTGAAGGTTATGTCTACTTGTTGACTATCGCTGTTGGTCTTATCCAGTTGGATGAAGTGCTTGTCCTCAATCTGCCAACTAAAGGTATCGTGCTGGGCAATACCACCCAGGGCAGTACTTTGAACGATGATTTGGTGAGCAGGGATTTCCATCATCATACCGATGATGGAACCTTGTGGGATAAAGACCTTGGTTCTATCCATTATCCTTTGATAGCCCTCGGTTTGTGTCAGTTCTTTGTGGAGACCAGGCGCATCAAAGGTATAAACTGCTGTAATCTGATTTTGCAAGCTTTGCTCAATTTGACTAGCCGCATAGATGGCTAGATTTCCTCCCTTGGAATGCCCAGCCAGAATGACCTTCTGCTTAGGATAGTGGGCAAAAAAGTTCTTTAAATAGCGGAGGGCGTGCTTTTGAGCAGGAATTTCCTTCATATAGGTTAGGTGGAAATCTTCCTTCCAGCCAATGATACTGTCATCAGTCCCACGAAAGACAATCAGATAGGTATCGAGAGTGAGGCGGTAGGTTATAGCCGCAAATTGTTTTTGCAATTCAGGATCGATGTCATTGATAAAATGGGAGAGTTTGCAATTTTTGAAGCGTTTGTGTTGAGCTAATTCATCCAATAATTGGAGACGATTTTTACTGGTCAACATGTTGGGTTCCCTTGGAACCTGAGGTGCCAGGTCTAAAAGTCGCTGAGGACTTGTGGAGACCAGATTATCAAAGGAGAGGTAGGGGATTTCTGTTAGGGCTAGAATGTCTAATTCATTTAAAGGAAGGTCGTAATAAGAATCGTATGCGACATCTTTCAGATAGTCAAAAATATTGGCCATGAGAGCTCCTTTCTTTTTATTTATCTTATCAAATTTCCCTCAAATTAGCTAGTAGGATTACCGCACTTTGTTGGCTAAAAACAAGCTATTTCAAATTCAGTTTCAGGCCTTCTAGCATGGAAATCTGTTATAATAATAGAAAAGGAGGAGCGCATGCACAAGATTTTATTAGTAGAAGATGATCAGGTTATTCGTCAACAGGTCGGGAAAATGCTCTCTGAATGGGGATTTGAAGTGGTTTTGGTAGAAGACTTTATGGAAGTTTTGAGCCTTTTTGTCCAGTCGGAGCCTCATTTGGTCCTCATGGATATTGGACTGCCCTTGTTTAATGGCTATCACTGGTGTCAGGAGATTCGCAAGATTTCCAAGGTCCCCATCATGTTTCTGTCTTCGAGAGACCAGGCTATGGATATTGTCATGGCAATCAATATGGGGGCGGATGACTTTGTGACCAAGCCTTTTGACCAGCAGGTTCTTTTAGCCAAGGTTCAGGGATTGTTGCGCCGTTCCTATGAGTTCGGGCGTGACGAGAGTTTACTGGAATATGCCGGTGTTATCCTCAATACAAAATCCATGGATTTACATTATCAAGGGCAAGTCTTAAATTTGACTAAGAATGAATTCCAGATTTTACGAGTTTTGTTTGAGCATGCGGGCAATATCGTAGCACGTGATGACCTGATGCGAGAACTTTGGAACAGTGACTTTTTCATTGATGATAATACCCTCTCTGTCAATGTGGCTCGTTTGCGTAAAAAATTGGAAGAGCAGGGCTTGGTAGGATTTATCGAGACCAAGAAAGGGATAGGGTACGGACTGAAGCATGCTTGATTGGAAACAATTTTTTCTAGCCTATCTGCGTTCCCGTAGTCGTCTGTTTGTCTATCTGCTTTCTTTAACATTTCTAGTTTTGCTCTTTCAGTTTTTATTTGCCAGTTTGGGAATTTACTTTTTCTACTTTTTCCTCTTGTGTTGCTTTGTAACCATCTTATTTTTCACTTGGGACATATTGGTGGAAATGCAGGTTTATCGCAAGGAAGTTCTCTACGAGGAGAGAGAAGCTCAGTCTCCTTTGGAAAGAGCCTTGGCTGAAAAATTAGAAGCGCGTGAGATGGAACTCTATCAGCAAAGGTCAGATGCAGAAAGAAAACTGACGGATTTGCTGGATTACTATACCTTGTGGGTCCATCAGATAAAGACCCCCATTGCAGCCAGTCAACTCTTAGTTGCAGAAGTAGCCGACCGACAACTGAAACAGCAGTTGGAACAGGAAATTTTTAAGATTGACTCCTATACAAACTTGGTTTTACAGTACCTGCGTTTAGAAAGTTTCCATGATGATTTGGTTTTAAAGCAGGTTCAAATTGAGGACTTGGTCAAGGAAATAATTCGTAAATATGCTCTTTTCTTTATTCAAAAAGGCTTAAATGTCAATCTACATGACCTTGATAAAGAAATCGTGACGGATAAGAAGTGGCTACTAGTGGTCATTGAACAAATTATCTCAAATAGTCTTAAGTACACCAAGGAGGGTGGTCTGGAGATTTATATGGACGGGCAAGAGCTTTGTATCAAGGATACAGGAATCGGGATAAAAAACAGTGATGTCCTCCGAGTCTTTGAACGTGGTTTCTCAGGATATAATGGACGCCTAACCCAGCAGTCATCAGGACTTGGACTTTACCTATCCAAGAAAATTTCTGAAGAACTGGGTCACCAGATTCGTATCGAGTCTGAGGTCGGAAAAGGAACGATAGTAAGAATCAAGTTTTCCGATATGAATCTAATAATTGAATGAGCATAGACGAAAAGAGACTGGGGGAAAACCATTTTTTACAGGGATTGAGTTTTTACACAATCTCTTTTTACTATATTTCAGGATATTTGAAAATTGTATTTTAGAAAAATAATAATAGAGTTCTTGATACGGGATATAGTATAAATACTGGTTCAAAGTGACGTTTTGTATGCCTTTTTGCTTTTTTTGTTGAGTATAAAATCTATTAACTAAAGTAGAACTACAAAAAAATTAATTTAAGATGAAGTGAACTGTAGACTTTGGGAATGTCTCTTACTAGATTTCAGAATGAATTACTGATACAGGGATTAAAAAGAACCAAGTATTTCTTTTTTGTTTTTGAATGAGATACGTGAGTATAGATTTGTGTGATTGATATAGAACTGTGTCCAAGAATTTGTTGAATATATCGAATATATAGATTCTATTGATTTTTGAACCAGTTTTTTAAATTCTAAATGTTATAATAGTTTTATCAAGTAAAAGGAGACTGCAATGATTGGAGACAATATAAAATTTTTACGCAAACTTTATACAACAAAATAGCCTAAGTCGTTAAAAAACAGCATTAGCAAGGAGTATCGTATATGCTTCCATATCTTAAAACTATTAGATGGTATTTATTCTTTAATTTTCTTTTTGGTGTACTATCGAATATATGCACTGCTTTGTTACCGTATTTCACGCAGGCATTAATCAAAGGAGATTATCAAGTAGCTCTATATGGTTACTCTATGTCAGTGGCAGGCTATTTGAGTTGTAACTATATCCAGATGATACTTGATTGGAAGCAGGGGATTATCTTTTCGACTACTTTGAAAAAAATGAGTGGTTTCGTTCACTTCTGGGACTCAGTCACCACGATTTCAAGCAGAAAACAGTAGCAGAGTATATTTCCTATCAATCTAATGACCTAGATTCGTTGGAAAAAGGATTACCTTCCTCCATTGATGAGTTTTTATCAAACAAATTTTTACGTATCATCATTTACGCTTTTCATTATTAGCAGAACAATTAATCCTATTGTATCACTGATTTTTAATCTTTTTCTACTGGAATTAGTATTCAAATTCCTAAAATCGTTGGGAAGTTGACCGCTAATCGTAGACAGGTTTACTTGAAAAAACAAGGAGATTACTATCGAACTTTGGAGGATTTGCTCATGGGACATCATTTGGTAAATAAACTAACTATGTCGCATTTTTTGAATCAACAAAAGAGTTCTCTAAAGAATTTGCAGGATAAGTATTTTAAGTATGGTTTGACAAAAATTACAGGCATCTTATTGACAGGTGTTTCTTTTGAGTTCATTAGTCTTGTTCTGTTTATTTACTTTAGCCTACTCTCTATCTCACCAGCAACTCGGTATTCCTGAGGTGGTGGCGAGTTTCGGATATATTAATGCTTTTTCTGAACCAATACAGGAAATCCTTTATGATTTACAAATGTTAGAGTCCGTAAAGCCTGTAATCAAGAGTTTTCAAAACATTGTTGGGAGACCCGTTTCAGTTCAAGCACCTCAACATTCTTTTGATACGATTACTTTGAAAAACATTTCCAAACAACTGGGAGAATCAAAATTGATAATTACTTCCGCTACGATTCAAAAAGGGGATAAAATTGCGCTTATTGGTAAGAATGGGTCTGGAAAAAGTAGTCTTCTCAACATTTTAAATGGAACAGATGAAGATTTTGAAGGACAAATTGTGCTAGATGGGCTTGTTTTGGACCATCTTTGGGGAAGATTCGGTATGATTCTGCAACAAGAACATACATTTATTTCGAGTTATGAAAATAATGTAACGCTATTCAATAGTTTCAATGAAAAAAATTCAGAGAAGAAGATTTTTGAAAAAAAATTCCACCACAATCCCTGTCAGGTGGTCAGCAACAACGAATGTATTTAAATCGTGAGAAAAAAATCGTAAAAAAATCCATTGCTTATCCTAGACGAACCTTTCTCTGCCTTGGATACTAATCAGTTTAAAATGGAATTGGAAAGAGTTCTGGAACTACCAAGTGCCGTCATTGTTACTTTACATCGCCAAAACGAATTATTAAGTAAGTTTGACCAAGTTTGGGAAATTAAGAATGGAGAACTTGTAATTTTGAAATAGCTAAATTATAAAAGAATAAAACGCTATTATCTGGAGTTCAGTACAAATCTTTCAGAGGAGATACCGGTTTTTCTTTTTCTAATAAGGAATCTAAAATTTCTTGCTTTCTCTATCTGTTCAATTGATAGATTTCTTCGGAGAAAGACTGTAACATTTTTGATATAATGTTAAGGATGGACTGACGGATATTTAAAGGATAATTTTCAAAAGAATAACAGGTGAGAAGAAAAATATGTAAGATTGGACAGAAGTCTATCTACCATCATCCATGCAGAAACAAGATTATATGAAATAAAAGGAGTAACTAATGACCGGAAACTATTCAACACGTGAATACCGTGAGAAATTATATGATGATCTTCATGTTCGATTAAGAGATACAGTGATTTTGATGTGTGCGATTTTTATAGCCTCTATCGGTCTAAATATGAATTCAACAGCTGTCATTATTGGAGCCATGCTGATTTCTCCTCTTATGACACCGATTGTTGGGCTGGGATTCGGTTTAGCTATTTTTGATACGCGTTTAATCAAGCAATCTCTAGAGGTTTTATTTACTCAAGTATTGGTCAGCTTGCTTGTCTCTGACTCTGTATTTCTGGATTTCTCCCTTATCTTATGCAAAGTAGCGAATTGATTGCACGAACCTCTCCAACCATTTGGGATGTTCTCATTGCTATTGCTGGTGGGATAGCAGGCGTAATTGGTTCAAGGAAAAAAAGAAGCAAACAATATCGTGCCAGGAGTAGCCATTGCAACAGCTCTGATGCCACCTATCTGTACTGCAGGTTACGGTTTAGCTAATGGGAAATGTACGATTTTTTTATTTGGGAGCTCTCTATCTTTTCTTGATCAACTGTGTTTTTATCATGCTAATCAACATTGTTGGAACAAGAATTTTTGATGAGAAAAATCTCCCTTAAGTTCATTTAAAGAGCTAAATATTAAAATGAGAATTGGGTTGATATCCTTGATTGTATTATTGATTCTTCCAGCTAGTTATTCAGCAGTCACTCTGACGATAGATCAAGCGCGAAAAGAAGGAATCAAACAGTTTGTAGGAAAAGAGTTCGCCAATCACACGGTTATTAATCAAGTCTACAAGTCAAGGAATAATGAATTGGTCTTGACGGTTGTTGGAGATCCGATTTCAGAAGAAGAATTAGAAACGCTCCACCAAAAACAAGCCTCTTACGGTATTCAATCTGTTCAATTGAAAGTCAATCAAGTCCATAATTCGACAAAATTAGACGGTGAGACGACCAAGGAATTTTATGAAACCATTAACAAGTATATCGATCAAAAACTCTCTGAAAAGGATTCACAAAAAGATCTCGTAAAAGAAAATGAAGCAGACAAGGATTGAGGATATTGACCTTATCTAACTCATGAAAGCAAATCTTGTGTGGTGGTTTGGTCAATCACTACTAGCTCGGATTAAATAATACTCTTCGAAAATCAAATTCAAACCACGTCATCGTCGCCTTACCGTACTCAAGTACAGCTTGCGGCTAGCTTCCTAGTTTGCTTTTTGATTTTCATTGAGTAAAAATATAAAAAGCAACAGCTGAAATAGTTGTTGCTTTTTCTGGTTCTGAAAAATGTTTCTCAGACTGTGATTGTTTTATTTCTCAACGCGTGATTTGTTGGCGATATCAGCTAGGATAGCTTGAACAAAGTCATCAACTGAGACAGTTTGTGTTTCTTTTTGGCCATAGCGACGAACGTTAACAGTTCCGTCTTCCATTTCCTTGTCCCCAACGATCAATTGGTAAGGAATTTTGCTGGTTTGTGAAGCACGGATCTTGAACTGCATTTTTTCATTGCGCTCATCTACATCTGCACGGACACCGCGGTCACGGAGTTTTTTAGCCACTTCCCAAGCGTAGTCCACGTGTTTTTCGTTAGATACTGGGATGAGGGTTACTTGGTGTGGTGCAAGCCATGTTGGGAAGGCACCCTTGTAGTTTTCAATCAAGATAGCAGTGAAGCGTTCCATAGTTGAGATAACCCCGCGGTGGATCATAACTGGACGATGTTCCTCGCCATCAGCGCCGATGTATTTAAGGTCGAAGCGTTCTGGGAGCAAGAAGTCAAGCTGGATAGTAGAAAGGGTTTCTTCTTTTCCAAGGGCTGTCTTAACTTGAATATCCAATTTTGGTCCGTAGAAGGCTGCTTCACCTTCGGCTTCAAAGTAGTCCACGCCCATTTCATCAAGGGCTGCGCGAAGCATGGTTTGGGCATTTTCCCACATTTCATCGTTATCAAAGTACTTGTGAGTATCTTGAGGGTCACGAAGAGAGAGGCGGAAGCGGTATTCAGTCAAGTTGAAGTCTTCATAAACATCGATAATCAACTGAAGAGCACGTTGGAATTCTTCTTGGATTTGTTCTGGAGTCACAAAGAGGTGACCGTCGTTAAGAGACATTTCACGTACACGTTGAAGACCAGTAAGGGAACCAGATTTTTCATAACGGTGCATCATACCGATTTCAGCGATACGAATTGGCAACTCACGGTAAGAGTGAACATGATGTTTGAAGACTTGGATGTGGTGTGGGCAGTTCATTGGACGAAGGACAAATTCTTCCCCGTCACCCATGTCCATAGTTGGGAACATGTCTTCTTGGTAATGATCCCAGTGACCAGAAGTCTTGTAAAGTTCAACAGAAGCAAGTGGTGGAGTGTAGACGTGTTGGTAGCCAGAAGCCAACTCTTTGTCTACGATGTAGCGTTCCAATTCACGACGGATAGTCGCACCATTTGGCAACCAGAATGGAAGTCCTTGACCAACCTCTTGAGAAATCATGAAGAGGTCAAGCTCTTTACCAAGTTTACGGTGGTCACGTTCCTTAGCTTCTTCACGCATTTGGAGGTAGTTTTTCAAGTCTTTCTTGTCAAACCAAGCTGTACCATAGATACGTTGCATCATAGCGTTGTCGCTATTTCCACGCCAGTAAGCACCTGCTACATGGAGAAGGTGGAAGATTTGGATGCAGCCTGTTGATGGGACGTGAGGGCCACGGCAAAGGTCTACATATTCACCCTGACGATAGATAGTCAAACCACCCTCGTCTTCTGAGTGTTCTTCAATCAATTCCAACTTGTAAGGGTCGTTCTTGAAGATTTCACGTGCCTCGTCTTTAGTCACTTCTTCACGGATTGATGGGAAGTTTTCTTTGACAATTTTTTGCATTTCTTCTTCGATACGAGGAAGGTCTTCGTTAGAGATTTGACCAGCTGTGTTGTCAGTATCGTAGTAGAAGCCGTCTTCGATGGCTGGACCAACTCCCAAGTGAATGTCTGGGAAAAGACGACGAGCTGCTTGGGCGAACAAGTGAGCAGCTGAGTGACGCAAGATTGGAAGGGCATCTTCGTGATCAGGTGTCACGATTTCGATGCTTCCATCTTCAGTGATAGCACGAGTAGTGTCGATGAGTTTGCCGTTGAATTTACCAGCCAAGGCTTTTTTAGCTAGGGAATTGCTGATAGATTGGGCAATTTCAAAAGTTGTAACGCCAGATTCGAATTCACGAACAGCGCCATCTGGGAAAGTAATGTTAATCATGATGTTCTCCTTACTTATATTATTGACGAATATGTTAACCCTATTCTGAAAACAGGGACAGAGGATTGTGAAAGATAGAAAAACAAAAAGCGACATCCTCAAAAGGACGTCGCAACGTGGTTCCACCTTCATTTATGTTCCTCAAAAAAGAGGGACACCTCTGATTGGCTCTAACGTGGCCACCGTTTTATGTTTTCATAAAAAACTCAAGAGTAGTATCAATTTAGGCTTCCTATGCGTTTCCAGCAACCACGCACTCTCTAGTAGAAAGGGACTAAGTGACTTGTCTCTATGCATTATTATAGCATGATTGTGAGAATTTTCAAGGATTTTGTGAAATTTTTTTGTTTTTCATTTTTTGTAGAATATGCTTGATACCCATACCAGCAGCCATACCAGCGAGGGCAAAGATTTCATAGGCTAGGAAGTAGATAATGCTAAAGTCTAGGAAAGGAATGATAGTAAAACAAAAGAGTAATAAAATATTGAGTAACCATAGAAGGGAAAAATGAAAATGGTAACCGTAAAGAAGAGAAACGATGAAGGTTACTAAAGGAGAAAAGATAAATATATTTAGAAGATAGAGTCCTAGCAGATTGGAACCGGATGAGAGTAATGAAAATAACTCATAAAGAGGCCAATAAAAGAAAAATATGACCAGATAGTAGGGGAGATATTTAGAGAATTTACGCATGGTCAATCACCTCTCATTTTAAGTAATTTCCGTAGACATCCATCCTATAGCTATTATAGCATATATAAGAGAAGAATAGTAAATTAGTTGACAAAGAAGTCTCTTCTTGGTAGAATAGGGATTGTCGTAAAGACAAATAACTTCTTCTTGGTTACAGGCATGCCAACCTGTCACTCGGATGAAGCCAAATAAAAAGGAGAAACATCATGGCAATCTCAAAAGAGAAAAAAAATGAAATCATCGCACAATATGCACGTCACGAAGGTGATACAGGTTCAGTAGAGGTTCAAGTTGCTGTCCTTACTTGGGAAATCAACCACCTTAACGAACACATCAAACAACACAAAAAAGACCACGCTACTTACCGTGGGTTGATGAAAAAAATTGGTCGCCGTCGTAACTTGCTTGCATACTTGCGTAAAAACGACGTTAACCGTTACCGTGAGTTAATCAACTCTCTAGGACTTCGTCGCTAATCTTGCGTCTAAACCGTTTCTATACTTCGTTGACTTCGGCTCGATGTACCATTAGTACAACCTTCGCCTCGTCGCCTAGTCTATAAACGGTTTATCCAGCAAGACTGTAGCTCTCTGATTTTCAGAGGGCTTTTTACGTTGTCACCTTACCTTGGTATGCTCAAGTATTATCTTTGGTTACGGTTCCTAGCACTGTATGGTAAAATAAACCAGATATTCTCCCTGCGGGGAGATTTTTTTGTTTTAAAAAAATTCAAATCATCACTTGACAAGTGAGTGTTCACTCACTATAATAGATTTATCATTAAAAAGTGAGTGAACACTCACCTGGGAGGAAGTAGATGAAAACATTGCTACATTTACAAGATTTACAAAAATCTTTTGGTCAACAATTGGTGTTAAACCACGTTGGTTTTGAATTACAGTCTGGGGAAATCATTGGTCTAATCGGTCCTTCTGGTGCTGGTAAATCAACCATGATAAAAACCATGTTAGGAATGGAAAAGGCAGATAGCGGTATCGCTTTAGTCTTAGACCACACCATGCCCAATCGTCATATTCTGGGAGATATTGGCTATATGGCCCAGTCTGATGCTTTATATGAGGCTTTGTCAGGACAAGAGAATTTGGAATTTTTCGGTCAGCTAAAAGGCCTTTCCAAAAAAGACTTAAAGGATGAAATTGCCCATGTGGCTCAGGTGGTAGATTTAACAGAGCACTTAAATAAGGCTGTGTCTGGTTATTCCGGAGGCATGAAACGACGCTTGTCGCTGGCGATTGCGCTTTTAGGAAATCCTCAACTCCTGATTTTGGACGAACCGACAGTTGGAATCGACCCTTCTCTTCGAAAGAAAATCTGGAAGGAATTAATTACTCTTAGAGACAAGGGTGTAGGAATTTTGGTTACCACCCATGTCATGGATGAGGCAGAGCTGACAGATAAGGTTGGCCTCTTGTTAGGTGGAAACATCATTGCCTTTGATACACCAAAAAATCTCAAGGAAAGTTATGGTGTTTCAAGTATTGAAGAAGTCTTTTTGAAAGCGGAAGGAGAATAAGATGAGAACCCTTGCCATTGCAAAAAAAGTTATCAAAGAATTGCTTCGTGACAAACGAACCCTTGCCATGATGTTTGTGGCTCCAGTCTTTATCATGTGGTTGATGAACCTCATGTTTTCGGCTAGTACAACCGTGAACATCAAGCTAGCAACGCAGGATCTACCAACTAGTTTGGTAAAGAAAATGGATGATCTGGACCATGTCAATGTGAAAACATACAAAGACATGGAGCAAGCCAAAGAAGACTTGGCTGATGAGAAAGTCGACGCCGTCATTTCTTATAAAGACGGGGAGTATCAGGTAGATTATGCCAATACAGATGCTTCGAAAACTGCTATGACCCGTCAAGTATTGCGGACCAGTATCGCCAGTGAAGGCACCAATCAACTATTAACTCGTGTTAAACAGGCCCTTCCTCAATTGAAACTCGATGCAAAATCACCAGAAATTAAGGAATCTTATGAGTATGGGAATGAAGATACAGGTTTCTTTGCCAAAATGATTCCAGTCTTGATTGGATTTGTCGTCTTCTTCTTTGTCTTCTTGATTTCAGGGATGGCGCTGTTGAAAGAACGCACCAGCGGGACCCTAGATCGTTTGTTGGCAACCCCAGTTAAACGTTCGGAAATTGTTTACGGCTATATGTTGTCTTACGGCTTTATTGCCATACTGCAGACAGGAGTAGTCGTTCTAGCAGCCATCTGGTTGTTGAAAATTGAAGTTGTCGGAAGTCTGTTAAATGTTATAATAGTTAATGTGGTACTGGCTCTGGTGGCACTAGCCTTCGGAATTCTCTTGTCTACCTTGGCAAAATCAGAATTCCAGATGATGCAATTTATTCCTCTTGTGATTATGCCGCAACTCTTTTTCTCAGGAATCATTCCACTTGATTCAATGGGAGACTGGGCAAAAACGCTAGGGAAATTCTTGCCTTTGACCTACTCAGGTGATGCGATGAGTCAGATTATTCTTTACGGACGTGGACTTGGAGATGTTTTACCAAATATTGGTGTTCTACTAGTCTTCCTTGTTGCTTTGACAGTTCTCAATATTGTCGGCTTGCGTCGTTACCGTAAAGTATAAAATGTAAATGTACGAGGATGAAAATGAGTGAGAGTGTTTTTGAGTCGTTTGAAGCTTATCTAAAGGGTGCAGACTATCCCAAGGGAAAGAAAAAAATCATGCAGGCGGCGGTCGATTTGATTTCTACTAAGAATTACAATGGGACCTCCACCTTACAAATTGCCAAACATGCGGGACTTAGCCAAGCAACGCTCTTCAAGTATTTCAAGACCAAAGAAGATTTATTAACGGCTATTTTGCACCCTGTTGTTCCAGGACTTTTCGGTCGTTTTTTTGAAGAACTTTTAGCCTTAGAAACGACTGAAGAAAAGGTGCATTATCTGGTCCAAAATCGTATGGCCTATCTCAAAACGAATCGCGCTTTGATGAAAATTATTCTTCAGGAAATTTTTTCAAATAAGAAACTGAGAAAAGAACAACTTTATATTTGGAATACTCTTCAGGATAAATTATTAGTACTCCATAAGGAATTGATAGCAGATTCACGAGTGAATCCTGAAATCACGGTTCCTCAAATGGTTCGTATTTGTATAGCTCCCTTATTGGCCTACTTTGCCCAACTCTATATTGTTAGCGACAATAGTGAAATAAGAGAAGAAGACTTGAATTTGTTGGAAAAAAACAGATTTTTAGGTGGTTTGTGGAAATAAACGCCGACTGAAATGATATTTCTTAAAATAAAACACAAAAAGGACATGTTTCTGACTAAAGCAGATTTATGTCCTTTCTTTTCAGTTATGTACATTGTTTAATTGGTTTTTCTTTGTGATTCTTGAGAAGTAGTTCCTATGAAATCATATTACAGTGGTTATTTTTTGATATAATAATTCTTAAAACTTAGGAGGCAACAGATGATACACAAACATGAAATTCCAATTTTAGAGTTTGCCTGCTATCCTCTGGTAGAGAACTTAGGAATTCCCTTTTTCTTTGAGTATGCCTATTCTTCCTGGCAGAGAGGAAGCAATGAAAACTCAAATGGCTTACTAAGAGAATATTTTCCAAAGAAAACAGATTTAGCCGCTATTTCTGATGAGGCCTTGAAAAAGGCCTTATATGACATCAATCACCGACCACGAAAGTGTTTAGCTTACAGAAATGCTTGTGAAGCCCTAGAGGATGAGTTCAAGTAAATGTTGCACTTATTCTTACAATTTATCTTTTGCTAAAAATTTTGTACAATCTTCGGCTTACCGCCTAGTCTATAAACGGTTTATCCAGCAAGACTGGAGCTCTCTGATTTTCAGAGGGCTTTTTTATTGAGGTTTTATCGGTCACAATTTTGGAGACTACAAAAACCTCAAATGGTATCAGCTAATTACACCATAAGGGTGCGTAGCTACTCGGCTTGAAAAGCCGAGTAGCTGTCTGCAAGCCCCCTCGGAGAGCCCACACTTTACGAAATGAAGTATAGTATGTTATACTTTACATGGAAGTAGTCACCGAATTCCAGTTAGAAATTACTTTGTAACTACGTTTTGAGGAGGAGTAAAATGCTTTCCTATGTTCGACATTACCCACTAGCGATAGCTAAATTAATGTGTCTGTGCTCTCCTAAAATCTGCTGATTTATTACTGACCAATACAGGAGGTTTTTTTATGGGACAGACAATCATATCTGCTATTGGTGTTTATATTTCCACCAGTATCGATTATTTAATTATTTTATTTATTTTATTTGCACAGCTATCACAGAATAAACAAAAATGGCATATTTATGCGGGGCAATATCTAGGCACAGGCTTACTTGTAGGGGCGAGTTTAGTTGCTGCTTATGTCGTTAATTTCGTGCCTGAAGAATGGATGGTTGGATTGCTTGGTTTAATCCCTATCTATTTAGGGATTCGCTTTGCAATTGTTGGAGAAGGTGAGGAAGAAGAGGAAGAAATTATTGAAAGATTAGAACAAAGCAAGGCAAATCAACTGTTTTGGACAGTTACATTGCTGACAATTGCGTCTGGCGGAGATAATTTAGGTATCTATATACCTTATTTTGCTTCGTTAGATTGGTCACAGACCCTCGTGGCCTTGCTTGTGTTTGTAATCGGCATAATTATCTTATGCGAGATTAGTCGGGTGTTATCCTCTATTCCGTTAATATTCGAGACAATTGAAAAATACGAGCGAATCATTGTGCCCTTAGTATTCATTCTACTTGGACTATACATCATGTATGAAAATGGCACGATAGAGACTTTTCTGATCGTGTAGATTTTTTTGTTTCACTAGGATTTTAGCCCGAGCTCAAATCAGCTCTCTGATTTTCAGAGGGCTTTTTGCGTTGTCACCTTACCTCGATATGCTCAAGTATTATCTTCGGTTACGGTTCCTAGCACTATAAAACCAACTATATTCATTTGTTCTCATCTTGTTCCATAGTTGAAAATATGGTATACTTTTCATGAGAATTTTCTAAATTTTTAAGATTCTATCAAAGGAGGTTTGCATGCTTTCCAAATTTTCTGGAAGCCGACAAGACCAGCAATTTGTGTTACTTTTAGTTATTTTGCTAGGTATTTTAGGGATTTCTCTCTTTCTAGCAGTTTCAATGGGATCTGTTGCGATTGATCTAGGAGATACCTATCGGATTATTTTGAGCAGGTTGGGATTTCCTCTTGAGATAGGAGAGGTTTCCAAGTCTACTCTTGCCATTGTATGGAACATGAGATTCCCCCGAGTATTGTTAGGTCTGATAGTAGGAGCAGGCCTTTCTATGTGTGGTAGCGTGATGCAGTCTACAGTGAACAATCCCATCGCAGAGCCTTATGTCTTAGGAATATCTGCGGGTGCAACTCTAGGGGCAACCTTGAGCATCATTCTTGGTTTAAAAGTGATGATTAGCCTTGGAGCTTTTCTTGGAGCTATTTTGGCAACAATTGCTGTCCTCATCATTGCCTCTATGCAGGGAAGGATGACGACTTCCAGTCTGATCTTATCAGGAACGGTGGTCAACGCTCTCTTTCTGGCTTTTTCAAACTTTATTATATCAGTTGGCGCTAATGCGGATAGTGTGATGACCATTAAGTTTTGGACTATGGGTTCGCTTGCAGGGACTACCTGGTCTGACTTATTCTTGCCAACTATGGTAGTAGGAATGACCTTTCTATTTTTCTCTACTCAGTATCGTGTTTTCAATGCGATGATGATGGGAGATGAGGCTGCTTTAACTTTGGGGATTCCCTTACGCTTTTATTGGTATCTTTATGTGACCATGGTGGCTGTGCTGACAGCAGTTTTAGTGGCAACCTGTGGGATTATTGGATTTGTCGGTCTGATTACCCCACATTTAGCTCGAGGGTTAGTAGGAACGAATTACAAGAGGCTTTTTCCTGTTGCAACCTTGCTGGGTGCCCTCTTTGTCATTTGGGCAGATGTACTCTCTCGTATCATCATTCCAAACGCAGAGTTGCCTATTGGTATTTTCACAGCCTTAGTAGGTGCTCCCTTCTTTATCTACATTGTTGGAGGTAGGCGAAGGGAGGTGAGGGTCTGATATGGACTTGATTTGTCAGGATATCCATTTTGGTCTAGAAGAGAAAAAAATCCTCAAAGGAGTCTCTCTTAAGGTTGAAGGAAATCAATTTCACACGATATTAGGACCAAATGGAAGCGGGAAAACCAGCCTACTTAAACTCCTCTATCGTCAGGAAAAGGCGGACAAAGGCTTGATAAGCCTAGATGGAAAGCCTCTGGAACAATGGACGCTCAAAGAAACAGCCAAGCAAATGGCAGTTGTGACCCAGTTTAACCAGCTGCAGTTTGATTGTACAGTTGAAGAAATCGTCTTGCTAGGCAGAACTCCCCACCTCTCTTTTTTACAGAAGGAAAAGGAAAGGGATTATGCCCTAGTTCAAGATGCCCTCGTTAAGGTGGATATGCTTGAGAAGAAAACTCGTCTCTATTCGTCCCTGTCAGGGGGAGAGAAACAGCGGGTCTTACTAGCCCGCGCCTTGGCGCAAGAACCGACTCTCTTGCTCCTGGACGAACCAACCAATCACCTGGATATCAAGTATCAGCTAGACTTGTTGGCCATTGTGAAGAAGCTCAAGGTCAATGTTCTAGCTGTACTGCATGATATTCAACTTGCTTGTCGCTATTCGGATTATCTCTATCTGATGAAAGAGGGAGAAATCCTTTACCAAGGGACTCCAAAGGAGACCATCACCCCTGAGTCATTGCAAACTGTATACGGAGTTCAAAGTCAGGTTACTTGGACCGAGGATCAGCAAGCCATGATTCACTATTTATAAGAATGAAAAGGAAAACAAGATGAAAAAAACACTCAGTATTTTACTCGTAACAGTAGCTACCCTAACCATGGTAGCTTGTGGCAATACTACTACAGAAAAAGCTACCACACAATCTAGCACAGAGACAAGTCAAAAGGCGAGCACAGAGACGACTTATCCCCTCACTGTTAAAACCTATGATGCTAAAGGAAATGAAGTAGAACAAGTCTTTGACAAGGCACCTGAAAAAGTTATCACCAACAATCTTTCAACCACTGAAATCTTATTGGAGTTGGGGTTGAAGGATAAAATTGTTGGCATGCTCAATCCAGACAATGCTGTGACGGACAAATACAAGGACGCGATTGCGACTATTCCTCAAATTGGGGATAAAAAAACAGTCTCACAAGAGACAGTCCTTTCTTATGAGCCAGACGCTGTGATGGGTCGAAACATGATGTTTTCTGAAAAATCCTTGGGGACAGTTAGCACTTGGAATGAAAATAAAATCCCAGTTTATACGCAAAAAGCTTCTCTCTCAACGATTCAGCAAGATTTGGGGAATATCGTAGAAGATGTCAAAAATCTTGGAATGATTTTTAATGTTCAGGACAAGGCTAATGAATACGCAGCCCAATTACAAACTAAAATTGACGCTGTTAAGAAAGCAAACCCAGCAAGTCAAGGTGAAAAGAAAAAGGCTTTGATTATGGTTGCTTATAATGATGAAACCTTCGGTGCCTACAAGTCTGCTTTGCAAGAAAGTTTGCTGAACCAACTTGGTTATACAAACGTTGCTACGGGGACATCAGGCTTGACCTTGGAAAATCTCGTGTCAATGGATCCTGAATTGATTATCTATGTAACCAGCGACCGCAATAAAAAATTGGATGAAAAAGCAGTAGAGTTGATGAAGGCAAATGCTGTTTTGGAAAGCGTTCCTGCTATTAAGAATCAAAAAATCATGACCATCTCTTACGATGAATTGATGGACTATGGTCCAGCAGTGATTGATTCCCTTGAGAAAATCAATGACTTTATCAATAAATAATGAGTTTGATTGGGAAGGAATTCAAGTCAAAATCAGCCTTCCTTCTAACTACGACCCCAATCAAACCTATCCGGCTATTTTATTGAATGATGGAAACTTGGACTTCCTATCGTCTCTTTCTGAATCTATGATTTTAGTGGGCTTGACCTCTAAAAATCGCCTAGATGATTACACTCCCTGGAAGGCAGCTGCTCTGAGAGATGGAGCTCCAGATTTTGGAGGTCAGGCCAACGTCTATCATGATCATTTATTTGGAGGTCTTTTAGACAAGTTGCAGTCACTTTATCGCCTGGACGAAACTCGCCTTGCTTATGGAGGCTACTCACTAGGTGGTTTGGCGGCAGTCTACAGTCTTTTCAGCTTTGACAAGGTTTCCTGTGTCTTTTCGATCTGCGGTTCCTTTTGGTATCCTGATTTTGTGACTTACTGCAAGGCAGAGACAGTGAAAAATCTAGACTGTTTGCTGTATTTACAGAATGGTCAAACAGAAGGAGCACACCATACTAATCGCTTGGCTCAAGCACCAACCTATGCTGAGCAGATCCATACCAGTCTTCAGAAATGCTATCCGAACGGCCAGTTTGTCTTTGACCCTTATGGGCATCATGAACAAGTGGCTGAGCGATTTCTAGCTTTTTCCAGCTGGTTGGCCCAAAAATGGAAAATCGAATAAAAGATTTATCCCTTGGCTTTTGCCAAGGGATTGTTGTATTTATTTAACCAAGTTTTTCTCTTTTCTTATCTGGATTCCAGATAAAGCTTGCGATAAAGCTAAAGATGATGGTTAGGATAGCGAGGATAATGGCAAGGATGAGGGCAGGGATGCGGATAAACCACCAGAGTGGGTTTGGTTTTTTATTATTGTGCCATTGTTTCGTTTCTTGGTCCAAACGTTGAAATTCTGTTTGGATACGATTGGCGACTGTTTCAATGCCTTCATCATTCATTTTCTTGATATCTGAGATATCGATTGGATTTCCAAAGTTCATATCGACACGCTCACGGCTAACCAAGCCTTTCAAGGTCATAGGACCTGTATAGGTAACCGGCATGATACGGACCTTGGCCATTTTGGCAATCAGAGCTACGCCACCCTTGACATCGTTTGAGTGACGGCTCCCGCTTGGAAACATGATGAGAGAGCGGTTACTTTTTTTGAGAACATTGATAGGATATTTGATGGCTGAAGCGCTAGGATTTTCACGGTCGATGGGAAAGGCGCCACACATACGAATCCACCAACCAAAAATACGGTTGGTAAAGAGTTCTTTTTTGGCCATAAAGATAAATTGTTTTGGCTTGGTCGCAAAGGCCATGTAAACAGGATCCCACCAGGTGCGGTGAGGTGCAACCAGAATATAATTTTCATCTTGATTAGGAATTTTATCAGTATTATGATAGTGGGCATTGCCATTGATGGACCATAGGAGCAATACAACCAATCCACGTAAATAAGTATAAAACATGCGATCTCCTTCGATTATTTTCTTGTTATTATTATACCTTATCAAAGGAGGGCTGGCAAACTTTTCCCTTGACTAGGTGCATATTTGGGGTGAGATTAGAATTCTGTTAAAAAAAATGATATGATAGAACTTATGGATAAAAATAAGATTATGGGATTAACCCAAAGAGAAGTCAAGGAAAGACAGGCTAAGGGCTTGGTCAATGATTTTACCGCATCGGCCAGTACTAGCACTTGGCAAATCGTTAAACGAAATGTCTTTACCCTTTTTAACGCTTTGAACTTTGCCATTGCTTTGGCCCTTGCCTTTGTGCAGGCTTGGAGCAATTTGGTCTTCTTTGCTGTTATCTGCTTTAACGCTTTTTCTGGAATTGTGACCGAGCTGCGGGCTAAACACATGGTGGACAAGCTCAATCTCATGACCAAGGAAAAGGTCAAGACTATTCGTGATGGCCAAGAAGTGGCTCTGAATCCTGAAGAATTGGTGTTAGGAGATGTCATTCGTTTGTCAGCAGGAGAGCAGATTCCTAGTGATGCCTTGGTTTTGGAAGACTTTGCGGAAGTCAATGAAGCTATGTTGACGGGGGAAAGTGATTTGGTACAAAAGGAAGTTGACGCCTTGCTTTTGTCAGGAAGTTTCCTAGCCAGTGGGTCAGTTTTGGCTCAAGTTCACTATGTTGGTGCTGACAACTATGCTGCCAAACTCATGCTGGAAGCTAAGACCGTTAAACCTATTAACTCCCGTATCATGAAATCGCTGGACAAGCTAGCTGGTTTTACTGGAAAGATTATCATTCCCTTTGGTCTGGCTCTCTTGCTAGAAGCCTTGCTTTTAAAAGGCCTGCCTCTTAAGTCATCCGTTGTAAATTCGTCGACAGCCCTACTGGGAATGTTGCCCAAGGGAATTGCCCTTTTGACCATTACGTCACTCTTGACTGCGGTGATTAAGCTGGGCTTGAAAAAGGTCTTGGTGCAGGAGATGTACTCTGTTGAGACCTTGGCGCGCGTGGATATGCTCTGTCTGGACAAGACGGGCACCATCACCCAAGGAAAGATGCAGGTGGAGGCTGTTCTTCCTTTGACCGAAGAGTATGGAGAGTCAGCGCTTGCCAGCATCCTGACCAGCTATATGGCCCATAGTGAGGATAAAAATCCAACAGCTCAAGCTATTCGCCAGCGATTCCAAGGTCGGGTAGCCTATCCTATGATTTCCAATCTTCCCTTCTCAAGCGATCGCAAGTGGGGAGCCATGGAGTTAGAAGGTTTGGGAACAGTTTTCTTAGGGGCGCCTGAGATGTTGCTGGATTCTGAGGTCCCAGAAGCCAGAGAGGCCTTGGAGAGAGGGTCACGTGTCTTGGTTTAGCTCTCAGTCAGGAGAAATTAGACCATCACAAACCACAAAAACCATCTGATATTCAGGCTCTAGCCTTGCTGGAAATCTTGGACCCTATTCGAGAAGGAGCAGCTGAGACGCTGGACTATCTCCGTTCTCAGGAAGTGGGGCTCAAGATTATCTCTGGTGACAATCCAGTTACGGTATCCAGCATTGCCCAGAAGGCTGGTTTTGCGGACTATGACAGTTATGTAGATTGCTCCAAAATCACGGATGAGGAATTGGTTGCTATGGCGGAAGAGACAGCTATTTTCGGACGTGTTTCCCCTCATCAAAAGAAACTCATCATCCAAACGCTGAAAAAAGCGGGGCATACAACAGCTATGACAGGGGATGGAGTTAATGATATTCTGGCCCTTCGTGAGGCGGATTGTTCTATTGTGATGGCGGAGGGAGACCCGGCAACACGTCAGATTGCCAATCTGGTTCTCTTGAACTCAGACTTTAATGATGTTCCTGAGATCCTCTTTGAAGGTCGTCGCGTGGTCAATAACATTGCCCATATCGCTCCGATTTTCTTGATAAAGACCATCTATTCTTTCTTGCTCGCAGTTATCTGTATCGCCAGTGCTTTATTAGGTCGATCTGAGTGGATCTTGATTTTCCCCTTCATTCCAATCCAGATTACCATGATTGACCAGTTTGTGGAAGGTTTCCCACCATTCGTTCTGACTTTTGAGCGAAATATCAAACCTGTCGAGCCAAACTTCCTCAGAAGATCCATGCTTCGTGCCCTACCAAGTGCTCTCATGGTTGTTTTCAGCGTCCTGTTTGTGAAAATATTTGGAAGTAGTCAAGGTTGGTCTGAGATAGAAATCTCAACCCTACTCTATTATCTCTTGGGGTCAATTGGTTTCTTATCTGTATTTAGAGCCTGCATGCCATTTACCCTATGGCGTGTCCTCTTGATTATCTGGTCAGTAGGTGGTTTCCTGGCTACGGCTCTTTTCCCGAGAATTCAAAAACTGCTTGAAATTTCAACCTTAACAGGACAAACATTACCTGTTTATGGTGTCATGATGTTGGTCTTTACCGTGATTTTCATCCTGACTAGTCGCTATCAAGCCAGAAAATAAAGAAAGGCTGCAATCTGTGGATTGCGGTTTTCTTATACGACGAGTCTATCGTAGATCGGATGTGCAAGGTCTACGTGGAGATCATCTATCGGTGAACCCAAGAGCGACTCTCAAGCCTGTTTGTATTGGGATAGCAGATTCAAATGACTGTAGCTAGACTATTTGAAGTCTGACGCAAGAAATAATACTCTTCGAAAATCTCTTCAAATCAGGTCAGTTCTATCTGTAATCTCAAAGCTGTACTGTGAGCAACTTGTGGTTGACTCCCTGGTTTGATTTTCCTTGAGTATAAAAACTGTCAGATCAAATCGTATCTATACGAACAGAAACGTGATGGTAAGTCGTATAGAGCTCATAGTAGGACGAGGAAAGTCTAGAACATAAAAAAGAACTAGATAGATCCGCTAATTGTGGTTACTCTAGTTCTTTTTCGCTTATTCAACACCTAAGATTTCTTTAATATCATCAACGCTCAGATTGCTTCTGCTTTCTTGTCCTTCAAGGACGGTGTTGAAGAGTTCTTTTTTACTTTCTTGGAGTTCTTGGATTTTTTCCTCTATGGTACCAAGGGTGATGAGGCGATAGACATCTACTTGTTTGGTCTGGCCAAGGCGGTGACTTCGACTGATAGCTTGCATCTCGACTGCTGGATTCCACCAGAGGTCACAGAGGATGACGGTATCAGCTCCTGTTAGATTAAGTCCTGTTCCACCTGCTTTTAGGGAAATGAGGAAGCAGTCTTTTTCTCCCTGATTGAAGAGATTGACCATCTCTTGACGTTTATCTGACGGTGTTTGTCCTGTTATTTTAAAGTGAGACATTTCTTTTTTCTCTAATTCTTGCTCAATGAGATCAAGCATAGAGGTGAATTGTGAAAAGATAAGTGGTCGTGATCCTTTTTCACGAATAGTGTCCAGGAGCTCGAATAAGCTGTCCATTTTTCCACTATCTCCTTTGTAGTCTTCTAAAAAGAGAGCTGGGGTATTACAGATTTGTCTAAGTCGTGTCAGTCCTGCTAAGATTTCAATTTTATGACGTTTAATCTCATCAGCGCTGGCTCCTGCAACCATTTCTTGCATGCGTCGAAGTTGAGCTAGATAGAGCGTTTTTTGTGAACTGCTGAGTTCATTACTGTAGAGGTGCTCGCTCAGTTCAGGCAATTCTGTCAGAACTTCGTCTTTTTTCCTACGCAAGACAAAAGGTTGAATCAGTTTAGCAACGAGTTGAGGTGATAATTTTGAAAATTCCTTTTTACTTGGTAGGAGTCCTGGTAATACTATCTGGAAAATAGACCAAATCTCTTCGAGACGGTTTTCAATAGGAGTTCCAGATAGGGCATAGCAGGTTTTGACATCAAATTCTCTTAAAGCTTGTGCTGTTTTGGTCTGACTATTTTTTATCATCTGTGCTTCATCTAAGATGAGGTAGTCGTAAGACTGCTTTTGATAGTGTTCAAGGTCAGATCGAAAAGATGGGTAGCTTGTAATAGTGATAGTGGCAGATTTTTCAATTTGTTTGATACGCTCAGTTTTTGTGCTGTAGGCTACTTCAACCTGTTTGTGAGGTACAAATTTTCGGAATTCTTCCTTCCAATTATAAAGAAGGCTGGCTGGAGCTAGGATAAGAGCTTTCTGGTCTGGTTTAAGGTTGGCTTCCAGAAGAGTGATGGTTTGCAAGGTTTTCCCTAGCCCCATGTCGTCCGCCAGGATTCCCCCAAAATGATAATGATCTAGCATACTCAGCCACTTGACTCCTTCCTTTTGATAGGAGCGAAGTTTGGCCTTGACTTCATAAGGCTTGATATCAAATTCTTCAGGGTGGGTCAGATCATAAGCCATCTTTTTGAAATCACGAGAAAAATTGACATGTTCATTGTCTTTGAAGGTTTCAGAAAGGCTAAAGGCACGAGATTTGTGCATCTTGATTTTTCCGTCTGAAAATTTAGCTCGAAGATCTTGGAGACTTTGGGCAACCTTGAGACTTTCATCGTCAAAGACTAGAACCTTTCCTTGCTTGGTTTGGTAGTGGCTTTCTTGATTCCATAAAGCTTGGATAGCCTTTTTAACCTCATCTTCTGAAATCATAGAAAAATCAAACTGAACTGAAAGGAAGCCTTCGTCGTCAAAAATGTCAATAACAGCAGGATCTTCTACTAAGAGTTTTTCAAGCGATTCATCTAGTTGAACTTGACCCAGAGTACGAAAACGGGGTAGTTCTTTTAGGAAGAAATCAACGATTTTGATTTTGGAAAGACTATGAAATTCCTCTTTGAAACCAGCAGAAAGCAGTTGATGATAGATTTTTCTAGCTTTGCTAGCTTGGTAAGTATAGGGGAGGGTTAGGAGATCTTGTTTAGAATGGACTTGCTTTTCTCCAAAGGACCACACCATGTTGAGGGCAATTTCATTTCTAGTCTTGGAGAAAGCAAAGGTGGGGATAAAGTCATGGATTTGTAATTCATCTGGGATACTGATAGGAACATAGTTTGAGATGATATTACAGACTTGCATGAGTTCAGCCTTATTTTCCTGTGGAAAGATAAGAGGAGAACTTTCTTGATAATGATAGATCCAAGTAGTTAATTTATCTAAAAAGTAACGGTGCTCTTTTTTGATGATGTGGAAGTGATTGTGTCGAATCCAAAGTTTTTCTTGAATAATGAAACCAAAATAAGCTGTATTGATGATTTCATAATGGTTATTAGATTTGACAACTTTAAAAATTTCTTCTTCTGGGATAAAGGGACTATCATCTAAGAATATAAGAGGGTATTCGGCTTTTGAGGTTACATATTGGAAGACATCCAAAGCTTGAAAAAGTGGCACGAGGTCGTTTAAATAGCTAACAGGAGCCTCTAAATAGCGTCCGCAATCTCTAGGGCTAATGCCATAACTAAAGCTGAGATGAGAATATTCATTTCTATCGATGAAATATTTTTTGATATAGAGAATAAGGTTTTGGGATGCTTGATTGAACTGCTCCAAGGATAATCTGATTGTCCCGATTTTCTGTGAAACAAAGTAATCTTCCTGTTGGAAAATGAGAAAAATGAAGTGAGCAATATCCTTGATAACATAGGCACGAGAAGCTTGTTCAACCTGTAGTTTTAAGGTCCAGGCTAGGCTATGATTTTGGATTTCGACTTGTCCATGAAGGGAAAGTGAAGGTGCCGTAGTTTTTTCTTCTACCAGTTCATCTTGGAGCTCTTCAGATGGCAAGGTAGGAATCAGTTGGTTGGCAAAACTTGGTTTATGACTCGCTTTACCAATACGTTCTTGAATAGCTTGAGGGAGGCTACGAAAGTAGAGATCCATGGCAACCCAGTGTTTACAGACTTCCTGATTTTGGAAATCCTTACATTCGCAATGAAAACCAGTCAAATCGAAGTGATCCATACTGGTCAGAATGTTGGACTCCAGATGCATGGAAATACCATTATATTTATTAGGGTGCTTAAAATATTCCTTGTTTTCAGTATCAAAATAGTTTTTTATCTGTTGGAACATAGCTCGTCCATCCATTCTCATACGAGCAGGTAGTCTATCGGGAACCGTCATTGAAGTAACCTCTGTTCTAATCATTCTTTTCTCTATATTATCAGATTTTTATAGGAAAAGAATAGACTTATCTTACATAAATTGCATCTTGATAGGGATTGGAAACATTTGTAGTTGCAAGATAGTTGTATGTAATATCGACAATCAATTACAAGGAGATTACGATTCCACAGAAACTATCAAGTGAAAACTGACCTATCCATAACATTCTAGCTAAACTTCTTCTTGGTTTGGTAAGTTTTTCATCTGGTGAACTAGATAGGCTGCTATAAGTAGTAAAATTATAAGAGCAAAAGCAACAACTTCCAGACCAGCACTTGTTGCAAGAAATACGAGAGCAAGGGATAGGACAGCTGGGATAAGCAAGTTGATAACATTGATGGATGATTGAACTGCTCCCATTAACTCCTCAGGAATGATTCCAAAAATCATGGCTTGCAAGCGAGGACTCAAGACTCCTGTCGAGAGAGCATCACCTGCACTTCCTAGTAAAATAAGTAAAAAACTTCCACGTAGAAAACCGATACCAATGAGAGACTCCATCAACAGACTCCAATAAATATTCAGGCGAATAGAAATTTTTTTAGATAGGAATCCACTTAGAAGTCCACCTAAAATAACATGAAGAAGGCTTATCATTATCAAAATTGCTAGACTTTGCCCTGTTGACAAACCCATAAAAGGATGGTGAATCAGAAGAATCGCACTGACAGGCTCTACCATCATCAAAACAGCTTGACTAATGGACAAAATCCAAAGCAAGACCATGACATCTTCCATAGTCATCAACAATTTCATTGACTCTTTCAAGTGCTGGAAAAAGCTACTCATTCCTACATAAGGAGGAACTTCGATTTTTTCTTCCTCTTTTTTCAAGCGGTTTCGGATAAGGAGACTCCCCAAAAAGGCAAATAAAAAGGTTAAAACATTTACAAAAGCTAGAGTAGAAATGCTAAACAGTCCTAAAAATACTCCTCCGCTGAGATTACCTATCAAACGTACAATGGAACTCGTGGACTGCCTAAAACCCATAGCCTCTGTCATATCATCGTTTATTAGCCGTATGTAAATCGGTGTCAGCATGTATCCTGCAAGAAAACCAATCGTATCTGAAATCAAGTTCATGCTGCAAATAAAGAAAACAGAAAAGAGAGAGAAGTCGGTACTTGTCAGGAGCAAAGTCACTCCAGAATAAAGGAGGACTTTGATAAAGAGGATAGAAATATACTTGCTAATTCGATTTTTTTGAAAATCAGCTATAACCCCAGTAAAAAGCTGCAAGACCTGTGGAATGGTTTCTGACAGACTAATCAAAAATATAGCTAAGGGAGCAAAGGCATAAGAAGAGACATAATTGATAAAAGCTAAGTAAAAAATAGTGTCTCCAAAACTTGAAATCCACTCATTCACTGTTAACTGACGAAAAGCACGATTTTTTAAGAAAAAAATATGCATATTAGTCTCCTTTCTTTAATTCAAATGGGAATGTATAACCGAGTAAAGTCCAATAAATCCCCAGATTTCCCACACCAAAGTCAAAATAACTATTTATTCCATCTTCCCCTTGAAATTGTAATAATCTATCATCATTACGATAAGAACGAGTTAATAAGATTATTTTTTTATCAATTGTTCAACCTTTTTGATTTTTTTATTATATATTGCTGTTTGCAGTAAACTACTTAAACCATGGCAAAAACTAGTTCCCATCGCTTCATATTGTTGCACCATTTCAAGTTGTGATTTATAGATTATCTCAGAGTATCTTTCTTTATCAATCAAACAAAGGTACAATATTAATCCAGAGATTCCTTCACACCAAGAAAGACCTAAATTATCTAATTTATAAAAAGCTTGAAAATTTCTCTTCTAACAATCCAGATATTCTATCTGAAAATTTTTGTAAATTATTTTTGATAGCGACTATCTCCAAAAAAATATCAGTGTACGCTTTTTAATACATAGGCAGCACCTGAACGTCCGTGAGCAAAATTGTTAAAAATATATATCTCCATTATCCTCGGATTCTAATAAACTATATGCATCATTTATCTTGTTTTTTTGATAAATTTTTCTACTTTTTTATCATCAAAAATAGTACAATATTTCATTAAACTGAGTAGAATACCAGACCTTCCTAAAGCAAAAATCTAAGTTACTAATATTGTCATAAACTCGCATTAAAATGATCGACTAATCTCTTACTTATGTCTATTAAATATCTCTCCTTTGTTTTTCATACCTATCTAGGATTCCAAATAGCAAACCTGCTTCTCCAAATAGTAGAGAGTAACCATGTAAAAAATTAGTTGCCTCATAATTTTCTAATTTTTGTAAGCCATTCTTTAACGGTATCTTCATCTTCCTCAACATAATATTTATTCATAAAAAATAAAACTCCTCCAAAACCATGTTGGAAAGAAACAGGACTTACGAACTCACCAAATTCATTTGACGGAAACAAACGACCAGATTTGTCCATAGACTTAGTCAGTAAGTATGATTTTATATTCTTAGCCTCCTCTTTAAAAATTATATTTTTTTCAAAATAACTTGAAAAAAATCTGGAGTATTTAAAAAGAATGTCACTTGGAATTTGTTTCAATTGCTTTATTTTTGGATTTTTTTCTCCCTGGCTCATCATTAATAAATCGTATAGCCAGTATTCCTGTTGTTTAGTTATTTTTATTGTTTAATCTAGCTATTTTTTATTAGATGACATATTTTTTTATAAAGGCCGATAATCCTGTTTTTTTGATCACCTTTTGAAAAGGATAAAAGATCACCTGTTAACAAAGAAAAATCCGATTAGTGCTAAACTAAAAATAATCTTGTTGAACTGAGCTGATAGTTAGGTCAGTATCTGGATTAACCATCATTGGTGTTTTAACTCGTCTCACCTTATCCTTGATAGAAGTCATTGTCTCCAAGTCTATTAATGTTATATCACCTTTTTTTGGTATATATAAAATTTGTAGGAGCTATATCTACAATTTTATATCCCAGTTTATGGATGTCATTTACTATATTCACAATGTTATCTAATGCTTTTTTTCTCTAATATTTAAGGAGTGTTCTGTTTCTTGAATAAATTCTTCAAGGTTTAACCCTGTCAACTTGTTCCTGAACAAGAAAAATAATCATCCACGATATAAAATTCATCAATTAAATTAGTAGTATAACTTTTTATCGGCTAATTTTTAGCATGTAAGCTTCATTTTTTTATATCATCAAGAGCTGTCCATTCTCCTTCAGCATCATAATTAACAAAAGGTCTTGACTGCTTGATGATCACTTTTTGCCCATCCGATCTTCTAATTGCCCGATAAACATTCCCTTTATTTGATCTCTTAATAATTTTTTTCCATTTTTGTATTTATTTATTGTAGAGTCTTTACTTGAAATTTCACGTGTGGTTTGAAAATAATTCCTTTTTTTCTTCTTCTGAGAATAAATCCATTTTTCCAGCTAGGAAGACTAGGGAAATTTTTGTCTCTTATCTTCTACATAGCTATTACTATTTTTCATCTAGTAATAAATAGATGACTTTTTTTATTTTTTTCATCATAAGCCTGTTTTTTAAAAAAGCACCATATCTATAATGAACTGGAGAATGTAGTCCACATTGAAAATCAGATAGTATTTTTTTGGAGCTTTAAATTCTGACAGTTTATTCGTAAGATTACAAATCATACTCTTGGCTTCAGATTCTGACTTAGGATATAGAGTTATAAATTTGTTAGCAGTAGGGCTCATTTCCTAGGGGAATTAATTTTTAATTCCTCTAAATTTTTTTAATAACTTTAAAGCAGCAGTTATTTAGTTGGGATAGTTTATACACAATCTTAAAAAAATATCTACAGCATCTTTGATTTGAGAACTTATGTGTATTTTTCCAGCCTTGTGCAGGCATCTTATCTGACAAATAATAGTAATTCCAAATATCATCCTGTTGGAAATTTTTATCACATTTTAAATATTCTTTCTCTAATAAATCCATAACAAACTCCTAATTATTAAAAATAGGCTAGAGACACAGCACTAGCCTATTCTGTAAAGTAAAGATAGTTATCCTATACAAGGTGTAACTACAGGTTTGTAATTAAACAAGTAAGAGAACAATATCTAGGGAGACCTGTGACAATGACATCTTCCTCTGGAAGTAGTTCTAATTCAAACAATGTTTGATCCATGACTGTATCCTCCTGCTATAATAAATTCCAGAAAGTATAGAGCAAATTCGTGGTTCGTCTGACTAAATTTCCTATCTAAATACCACCTTCAAATATAAAAATTTAGTGAAACTTTTTATCTCCTCTAACCTTCTAAATATATTTTTAGCAGATATTTTTTTGTAAAGTCAAGAATTTTTCTGAATAAATTGTTTTATTTTTTTATTTTTCTGTTAATTTTGTAAATTATTCAAAAATCTTTCAAGTAGATCCATCTATTGCGTTAGGCCATTAAAACTTCTTTGGCTGGAGCTACTTACATTACTGGAAAGTTGAGGATTGAAATGTGGTATAATAAGAGGTAATAGAGTTTGGAAAGTGAGAGAAGATGATTTCAAAGAGATTGGAATTAGTGGCTTCCTTTGTGCCACAGGGGGCTATTTTACTAGATGTGGGAAGTGACCATGCTTATCTGCCTATCGAGTTGGTCGAAAGAGGGCAAATCAAAAGTGCGATTGCGGGTGAGGTGGTGGAAGGCCCCTATCAGTCTGCGGTCAAAAATGTTGAGGCTCACGGCCTAAAGGAGAAAATCCAGGTTCGTTTAGCCAATGGCTTGGCAGCTTTTGAAGAGCCTGACCAAGTGTCGGTCATCACCATTGCAGGTATGGGCGGTCGTTTGATTGCTAGGATTTTAGAAGAAGGCTTGGACAAGTTAGCTAATGTAGAACGATTGATCCTCCAACCCAATAATCGTGAAGACGACTTGCGTATCTGGCTACAAGAGAATGGGTTTCAGATTGTGGCAGAAAGCATCTTAGAAGAAGCTGGCAAGTTTTACGAGATTTTGGTGGTGGAAGCAGGACAAATGAAGCTATCAGCCAGTGATGTTCGCTTTGGTCCCTTCTTGTCCAAAGAAGTCAGTCCAGTATTTGTCCAAAAATGGCAAAAAGAAGCTGCTAAGCTAGAGTTCGCCCTCGGACAAATCCCAGAGAAAAATCTGGAAGAACGTCAAGTTCTAGTAGATAAGATTCAAGCCATCAAGGAGGTGCTCCATGCTAGCAAGTGAAGTAATTAACGCATATGAAGCCTTTTGCCCTCAGGAATTTTCAATGGAGGGAGACAGTCGTGGCCTGCAAATTGGCACTTTGGACAAGGATATCCAAAGGGTCATGGTTGCTCTGGATATTCGTGAAGAGACGGTGGCTGAAGCCATTGAAAAGGGTGTGAATTTGATTATCGTCAAGCATGCGCCGATTTTCCGTCCGATAAAGGATTTGGTAGCTAGCAGTCCGCAAAATCAGATTTACATTGATCTGATAAAGCATGATATCGCAGTTTATGTCAGCCATACCAATATTGACACCGTTGAAAATGGTCTCAATGACTGGTTCTGCCAGATGCTAGGCATTGAGGAGACGACTTATCTGCAGGAAACAGGCCCTGAACGTGGGATTGGACGTATTGGAAATATTCAGCCTCAGACATTTGGAGAATTGGCCCAACATGTCAAGCAAGTCTTTGGTCTAGATAGCCTTCGAATGGTGCATTATCAAGAGAATGACTTGCAGAAGCCTATTTCAAGAGTGGCTATCTGCGGTGGAAGTGGGCAGTCTTTCTATAAGGATGCTTTAGCCAAAGGAGCGGATGTCTATATCACTGGTGACATTTACTACCACACTGCCCAGGATATGTTGTCTGATGGCTTGTTGGCATTGGACCCAGGTCACTATATCGAAGTGCTTTTTGTGGAAAAAATCGCAGAGATTCTTACTCAATGGAAAGAGGAAAAAGGCTGGACAATCGATATTGTACCTAGTCAAGCATCGACCAATCCTTTCCACCATATCTAGTTAGAAAGTGAAAACAATGAAAAAAGTTGCCATTATCGGAGCAGGGATTGTAGGTGCAACAGCTGCCTACTACCTCTCTAAAGAAAGTGACCTAGAAGTAACCGTCTTTGACCATGGACAAGGTCAGGCTACCAAGGCCGCAGCAGGAATTATCAGTCCTTGGTTTTCCAAACGCCGCAATAAGGCCTGGTACAAAATGGCGCGCTTGGGGGCTGACTTTTATGTGGATTTGTTGGCTGATTTAGAGAAGTCAGGGCAAGAAATCGACTTTTACCAGCGTTCGGGAGTCTTTCTCCTGAAAAAGGATGAAACTAAGTTGGAAGAACTCTATCAACTAGCCCTCCAGCGCAGAGAAGAATCTCCCTTGATAGGGCAATTAGCCATTCTAGACCAAGCATCAGCTAATGGATTATTTCCTGGCTTACAGGGATTTGACCGCTTGCTCTATGCTTCTGGTGGAGCGAGAGTAGATGGCCAACTTTTAGTGACTCGTTTGCTAGAAGCTAGTCAGGTTGAAGTGGTGAGAGAAAAGGTAAGTCTGACACCTTTATCAGCAGGCTACCAGATTGGAGACCGCGTTTTTGATCAGGTTGTTCTAGCGACAGGAGCATGGTTGGGACACATTTTAGAGCCCTTAGGATATGAAGTAGATGTTCGGCCGCAAAAGGGACAGTTAAGAGATTATCAAGTTGCTCAAGATATGGAAGCTTACCCTGTTGTTATGCCAGAAGGGGAGTGGGATTTGATTCCTTTTGCAGGTGGGAAATTATCCCTAGGCGCTACTCATGAAATGACATGGGATTTGATTTGACGGTAGATGAAACCTTACTCCAACAAATGGAGGAGGCAGCCTTGCCTAACTATCCAGTCTTGGAAGTAGCGACTTCAAGAGCTGAGCGCGTGGGAATTCGTGCCTATACCCCTGATTTCTCGCCTTTTTTTGGTCCAATTCCAGGATTAGAGGGTGTTTATGCGGCTAGTGGATTAGGATCTTCAGGGCTTACAACAGGCCCCATTATTGGCTACCATTTGGCTCAATTAGTCAAAGGTAATTCTTTAATACTTGATCCAAAAGCTTATCCGATTGAAAACTATGTTAAGGTTATAGAAAGATAGCTTGGTTTTACTAAAATTTAACTAAAGGCTTTAGTATAGCAAATGACATTCCATATCAAAAATGGTAAAATAAGAAAAAATCTGAGAATTGAGGAAAGAAGATGCAAGAAAAGATTTTGGTAACAGGTGGAGCAGGATTTATTGGAACCCACACTGTTATTGAGTTAATCCAAGCAGGTCATCAGGTTGTTGTGGTGGATAACCTTGTCAACAGCAATCGCAAAAGTTTAGAAGTTGTTGAAAGAATCATAGGAGTTGAAGTGCCTTTCTATGAGGCAGATATCCGTGATACAGATACTCTTCGTGATATTTTCAAACAAGAAGAACCAACAGGGGTCATTCACTTTGCTGGCTTGAAGGCTGTCGGTGAATCTACACGTATCCCTCTTGCCTACTATGACAATAATATTGCTGGTACTGTCAGTCTATTGAAAGCTATGGAAGAAAATAACTGCAAGAATATCATCTTCAGTTCTTCTGCAACTGTTTATGGTGATCCCCATACTGTTCCAATTTTGGAAGACTTCCCACTTTCAGTAACCAATCCTTATGGTCGTACTAAACTCATGTTGGAAGAAATCTTGACAGATATTTACAAGGCCGACTCAGAGTGGAATGTGGTCTTACTTCGTTACTTCAACCCAATCGGAGCGCATGAAAGTGGTGATTTGGGAGAAAATCCAAACGGTATTCCAAACAATCTCTTGCCATATGTGACTCAAGTAGCTGTTGGAGAATTAGAACAAGTTCAAGTTTTTGGAGATGATTACGACACTGAAGATGGAACGGGAGTTCGTGATTACATTCATGTAGTAGACCTAGCAAAAGGACACGTTGCAGCCCTTAAAAAGATTCAAAAAGGATCAGGACTTAACATCTACAATCTTGGAACAGGAAAAGGATACTCTGTTCTTGAAATTATCAAAAATATGGAAAAAGCAGTGGGGCGTCCCATTCCTTATCGTATTGTAGACCGTCGCCCAGTGATATCGCAGCCTGTTATTCAGATCCTGCAAAAGCCAAAGCAGAACTTGGCTGGGAAGCAGAATTTGATATTACTCAAATGTGTGAAGACGCATGGCGTTGGCAAAGCAAGCATCCAAATGGATTTGAAGAATAAGATGATGATTTCAATCGTTATACCTTGTTTAAACGAAGAGGAAGTACTTCCTCTTTTTTATCAGTCTGTACAATCTCTGCTGCCTGACTTGAAAGCAGAAATTGAATATATTTTTGTGGATGATGGCTCCACTGATGGAACCTTGGATCTGTTAAAGTCACTAAGGGAGCAAAATCCTGAGGTACATTATCTTTCTTTTTCAAGAAATTTTGGGAAAGAAGCAGCCCTGTACGCAGGTTTGAAATATGCGCATGGTGATTTAGTGGTGATCATGGATGCAGACCTTCAGGATCCACCAAGTATGTTACTAGAGATGAAAGAATTACTAAATCAGCGTGAGGACTTGGATTGCGTGGGAACACGTAGAATTAGTCGTGAGGGAGAACCTTTTCTTCGTAGTTTCTCCGCCAATCTCTTTTATCGTATTATGCAAAAAATTAGTCCAGTGGCCCTGCCGTCAGGTGTTCGAGATTTTCGGATGATGAGAAGGTCTGTAGTAGATGCTATTTTGTCTTTATCCGAATTCAATCGTTTTTCCAAAGGTCTTTTTGCCTGGATCGGTTTTAAAACCCACTACCTAGACTACCCTAATGTAGAACGGCAGGCTGGCAAAACAAGTTGGAGTCTTAGACAGCTTTTTTTCTATTCCCTTGAAGGGATTGTTAATTTTTCAGATTTTCCCTTGATTATAGCCTTTGTGGCTGGTCTCCTATCATGTTTTATTTCTCTACTGATGACTTTTTTTGTCGTGGTTCGAACCCTGATCTTAGGAAATCCGACATCTGGGTGGACGTCTCTGATGGCTGTCATTCTCTTTCTTGGAGGTATTCAACTTTTGACCATTGGGATTCTCGGCAAGTATATTAGTAAGATCTATCTAGAGACTACAAAAAGACCACTTTATCTCATCAAAGAAAAAAGCGACCTTCCTGATTTTACAGAAAAAAATAAAGTGAAAAGACTATAATTTTACTTGAAAATGTGCTAAACTAGAAGTGATGAAAGTCATCATTATTTTAAAATTACATTTTAAGACTAGTCTTTAGTCAAGGCACGTGTAGGACAATTTTTGACAGCTTCTAATATGTCTTGACTAGGCAGAATGTCTTTTTCTAGTTGATTAGCATCATCGTAAAAGCGCACGATTCCATTGTCGTGATAATCAAATAAATCAGAGTAAGTTTGGCATAATCCACAGGCAATGCAGCGTTCAGGTATAAGTTTAATTTTCATATTTATATTGTAATAAGAAAAGTAAAAACAAGGAGTAAGTAATGGGAAAAGAACCGTGGGAAGAAGATATTTATGAAAATCAAGAAGAATCAAGATCAGAACGTCGTAAAATGACTCACGGAGAAATAACAGCTGATCGTGTTTTAACTATTTTAGCTAGTATTTTCTTTGTAATTGTTTTGGTAATGATTGTTGTTCTAATCTACCTGTCATCTGGGGGGAGTAATCGTACAGAAGCATTAAAAGATTTTCATGAGTCTGATGCAAATATAGAACAAGTATCATCTGCTGCAAGTACTGAACAAGAAGCTTCTGCTACAGAACAAAAAGAAGAATCATCATCTAATTCTGAAAAACAAGAAGGGACTACAAAAGTTTTACCAGGAGAAGGAGAAGCTGCCATAGCGGCTCGCGCTGGTATTTCGATAGCCCAATTAGAAACGTTGAATCCTTCACACATGTCGACAGGATCTTGGTATGCTGATCCTGGTGATGTTGTTAAGACTAGATAGGAGTCAGTAATGAAAACAATTCAAATTGCAATTGATGGCCCAGCATCCAGTGGTAAAAGTACAGTTGCAAAGATTATTGCTAAGGATTTTGGATATACATACTTAGATACAGGTGCTATGTATCGGGCTGCAACTTATATAGCCCTTAAACACCAGTTGGAAGCTGAAAATGTAGAGCAATTACTTGAACTTCTAGCCCAACATCCTATTAGTTTTGGGCGTTCAGAAGAGGGGGGAGCAGCTTGTTTTTGTGGGGGATGTTGATATCACTTATCCTATCCGTGAAAATGAAGTGACCAATCATGTTTCAACTTTTGCAGCTCTTCCAGCTGTTCGTGAAAAATTGGTTGCTTTGCAACAAGAAATAGCGCAAAATGGTGGTATTGTCATGGACGGGCGTGATATTGGAACTGTTGTATTGCCCCAAGCAGAACTAAAAATCTTTTTGGTAGCTTCTGTTGATGAGAGAGCAGAACGACGTTACAAAGAAAATATAGCCAAGGGCATTGAAACAGACCTTGAAACACTCAAAGACGAAATTGCAGCACGTGATTATAAAGATAGTCATCGTGAAACTTCACCTCTTAAACAAGCTGAGGATGCAGTCTACCTTGATACAACTGGTTTAACTATTGAAGAAGTAGTGGATAAAATCAAGGCAGAAGCTCAAAAGAAAATGTGAAATGATGAAACCGATTCTTGAGTATCGGTTTTTTCTCTATTTGTCAAAAACCTGTTTTTAGGGTATAATAGTTGCTGTTCGAGAAAATTTGATTTTCAAAGAATAATGAAAGGTTAAAAGGAGATGTTATGAACAACCTACCAAATTGTAAAGAATGTAATTCAGAATATGTTTACGAAGATGGAGCTCTTTTGGTCTGTCCAGAGTGTGCTTATGAGTGGCATCCTACTGAAGTATCAGAAGTAGAAGAAGGTCTTGTTGCTATCGATGCGAATGGAAATAAATTGGCAGATGGTGATACAGTAACTTTGATTAAGGATTTGAAAGTGAAAGGTGCGCCAAAAGATTTGAAACAAGGTACGCGCGTCAAGAATATCCGCATTGTAGAAGGCGACCATAATATTGACTGTAAGATTGATGGGTTTGGTGCCATGAAACTCAAGTCAGAATTTGTGAAGAAGATTTAATCATGTCGAATAAGCTTAAATTTATTTTTTATAGTCGTATCTTCTTGTTTCTAGCGGCTTTTACTGGCGTCTATCTTGAAATCGTCAATCGTGGTGGTTTTGGGATGCTTCTCTATTATACGGTTCTATCCAACCTTTTAGTAGCGATTTTTACCCTCTATCTGTTAAGGGTTATGAAGCGGGATGGTGAAAACTGGCAAAGTCCAACTCTTTTGCGTTTAAAGGGTGGTGTCACCATGAGTATTATGATTACTTGTGTGATTTATCATTTTCTCTTGGCACCTATCGCCACAAATTTTTATACTTTAGAAAATTTCCTTTGCCATTATATCGTACCTCTTTGGTTTTTAGCAGATACTCTTTTTTTTGATAAACAGGGTCAATATAAGATTTGGGATCCAGTTGTGTGGACAATTTTACCCCTGCTTTATATGATTTTTGCTCTTTTTAATGGCTTGGTATTGAAACTGGATATCCCAAATTCTAAGGTCAGCCCCTTCCCTTATTTCTTTTTGAATGTAGCTAAAGGATGGGACGTGGTTATCAAGTGGTGTGCCATTATCTTTGTCGCTTATATGTTGGCAGGATTTGTCTTTTACTTTATCAAGCAAATCAAGAGAAAATCATCTTAATACTCTTCGAAAATCTCTTCAAACCACGTCAGTTTCGCCTTGCCGTACTCAAGTACAGCCTGCGGCTAGCTTCCTAGTTTGCTCTTTGATTTTCATTGAGTATAAGATACAAGGGATTCATTTTCGAGTTTAAGAAGGAGTCTGTACACCAAAGAGGCTTCTTCTTTTCTTGCTTTATAAATCTCAAAAGAGTAGAAGATTAAGAGAAATATAGAAAGAGATTTCATGAAACAATTTTTAGAAAGGGCTAGTATTCTCGCCCTATCCCTCGTTTTAATTACTTCCTTTTCCATTTCGAGTACCTTACCAGCTATGTTTGACTATTACCAAGGATATCCCAAGGAACAAATCGAGCTTCTAGTTAGTTTGCCCTCTTTTGGAATCATGATAATGCTATTATTGAATGGTTTTCTTGAGAAAATCTTCTCCGAGCGGATACAGATCAGTATAGGTTTACTGATTCTATCTCTCAGTGGGATAGCTCCCTTCTGGTATCAAGGCTATGCTTTTGTCTTTGGAATGCGGATTCTTTTTGGTATTGGAGTGGGAATGATTAACGCCAAGGCTATTTCCATTATCAGCGAACGCTATCATGGAAAAAAACGAATTCAGATGTTGGGCTTAAGAGGATCAGCAGAAGTAGTTGGAGCTTCTCTTATTACATTGGCAGTTGGTCAACTTATAGTATTTGGGTGGACAGCTACTTTCCTAGCCTATAGTGCTGGCTTCTTGGTCTTGATTCTCTATCTCCTCTTTGTTCCTTATGGTAAGAAAAAGAAAGAAATCAAGAAAAAAGAGAAGGAAGTAACACGCTTAACATCAGAAATGAAAGGTTTGATTTTTCTACTAGCTATTGAAGCAGCAGTTGTGGTGTGTACCAATACAGCTATCACAATTCGGATTCCAAGTTTGATGGTTGAGAGAGGTCTTGGGGATGCTCAATTATCCAGCTTGGTCCTCAGTATCATGCAGCTGGTTGGCATTGTAGCGGGTATCAGTTTTTCTTTCTTTATCTCAGTCTTTAAGGAAAGACTACTTCTTTGGTCTGGTATAACATTTGGCTTGGGTCAAATTGTGATTGCCTTATCTCCATCATTATGGATGATTGTAGTAGGAAGCCTTGTAGCTGGTTTTGCATATAGTGTGGCTTTGACGACCGTCTTTCAGCTATTATCTGTCCGTATTTCATCAAAATTACTCAATCAGGCAACTTCTTTTGCGGTATTAGGTTGTAGCTTTGGGGCCTTCACAACACCTATTGTTTTAGCCCTGTTTGGTCTAATATCACAAAATAGTATGATTGTTTTTGCTCTTCTAGGTGGATGGTTAATTGTGACCTCTATCCTAGTTATGTATGTATTTCAAAAGAAAGTTTAGGATTGTTTTCCTAGGCTTTTTTCTATCTTGGTGGTCCTCAAATATAAAATATAGCAGATTGAATCTAGAATAGTACTCTGTGGCTGTTAAAATATTTCTTGAAATTAATTTAACTTTCCTAATCGATTTGTTCATATCCTATTTTTAATCTACTATACAAGTAAATTGTTTGCAAAACTGATTCTAATAAATGTTTAGTTGGATTTATAGAAATAGATAAATTGTACCCATACACTCAATAATTTTCTAACTTGTTTGCTATACATTTTCCTGATAGAATAAAATGTATGACGAGATACAAAGCAATTATTTCTTATGACGGTTATGCTTTTGCTGGTTTTCAGCGCCAGTCTCATGCGCGTAGCGTTCAGGAGGAACTTGAAAAAACCTTGACTAGATTAAATAAAGGGCAAGCTATTACTGTTCACGGTGCTGGTAGAACAGATAGTGGGGTTCATGCCCTGGGACAGGTGATTCATTTTGACCTGCCTTATCAGATGGATGAGGAAAAGCTCCGTTTTGCTTTGGATACCCAGTCCCCTGAAGATATTGATGTGATTTCGATTGAGCTTGTGGCAGATGATTTTCATTGCCGTTATGCCAAGCATAGCAAGACCTATGAGTTTATCGTGGATAGGGGCCGTCCCAAAAATCCTATGCGCCGTCACTATGCCACTCACTTTCCCTATCCACTCGATGTGGAACGCATGCAGATTGCAATCAAAAAGCTAGAGGGAACCCACGATTTCACTGGCTTTTACAGCCTCTGGGACTAGTGTGGAGGACAAGGTTCGTACCATTACAGAAGCTAGTCTTAGCGGGTTGATGAGACAGGTCAGTTTTTGACCTTTACCTTTTCAGGAAATGGTTTCTTGTATAAGCAGATTCGCAATATGGTGGGGACACTGCTCAAAATCGGCAATAACCGCATGCCAGTGGAGCAGATTGACCTCATCTTGGAGAAAAAGGACAGGCAACTTGCAGGTCCCACTGCAGCACCAAATGGTTTGTATTTAAAGGAGATTCGTTATGAAGAATAATCGTATTTTAGCACTTTCTGGAAATGATATTTTTAGTGGTGGTGGCCTGTCAGCTGATTTGGCTACCTATACCTTGAACGGCTTGCATGGCTTTTGTAGCAGTGACTTGTTTGACAGCCTTGACAGAAAAAGGATTTGAAGTCTTTCCAACTGACGATACCATTTTTCAACATGAATTAGATAGCTTGCGTGATGTGGAGTTTGGGGGAATTAAGATTGGTCTTCTACCAACTGTCAGTGTGGCTGAGAAGGCCTTGGACTTTATCAAACAACGCCCAGGAGTGCCTGTGGTTCTGGATCCCTGTCTTGGTCTGCAAGGAAACGCACGACGTAGCAGTTAGTGAACTCTGCCAAGAGTTGATTCGCTTTTTCCCTCATGTCAGTGTGATTACGCCTAATCTTCCTGAAGCAGAATTATTAGCTGGTCAGGAAATTAAAACCTTGGAAGATATGAAAACTGCAGCTCAGAAATTGCATGACTTAGGAGCGCCAGCAGTCATTATCAAGGGAGGCAATCGCCTTAGTCAGGACAAGGCTGTAGATGTCTTTTATGATGGACAAACCTTTACAGTCCTAGAAAACCCTGTCATTCAAGGGCAAAATGCTGGTGCAGGTTGTACCTTTGCCTCTAGCATTGCCAGTCACCTAGTCAAAGGTGATGAACTTTTACCAGCAGTAGAAAGCTCTAAGGCTTTCGTTTACCGTGCCATTGCACAAGCAGATCAGTATGGAGTAAGACAATATGAAGCAAACCAAAACAACTAAAATCGCCCTTGTATCCCTATTAACCGCCCTTTCTGTGGTTCTAGGTTATTTCTTAAAAATTCCAACACCGACAGGCATTCTAACTCTTTTAGATGCGGGTGTCTTCTTTGCGGCCTTTCTACTTTGGTAGTCGTGAAGGGGCTGTAGTCGGAGGACTAGCAGGTTTCTTGATTGACCTCTTATCAGGCTATCCTCAGTGGATGTTCTTTAGCTTGGTCAACCATGGCTTGCAGGGATTTTTCGCAGGATTTAAAGGAAAAACTCAGTGGCTAGGCCTTATCTTGGCAACGATTGCCATGGTAGGGGGCTACGCCTTGGGTTCTACATTTGATGAATGGCTGGGCAGCAGCTCTACCAGAAATCCTACCAAATTTCATGCAAAATATGGTAGGGATGATTGTAGGATTTATCCTTAGTCAAAGTATCAAGAAAATAAAGTAAAAAGTTAGCTGCTTGAGCTAACTTTTTTGCTATTTTAATCAAAATAAAGCAAGTCTTTGCTGGTGCTTGTAAAGAGGGCGAAGCCATCCTTGGTAACAACACCGCAGTCTTCGATACGGACACCTACTTTACCAGGGATATAGATACCTGGTTCAACAGAGAAGCACATGCCTTCTTCGATAACCAAGTCGTTTCCTTCCATGATAGATGGGAATTCGTGGACATCCATACCGATACCATGACCGAGACGGTGGTTGAAGTATTCTCCGTAACCAGCTTTTTCAATGACTTCGCGGGCAGCGCGGTCCACTTCATGGGCAGTCACACCTGGTTTGATAAAGTCAATAGCTGTTTGTTGGGCTTCAAGGGTTAAGTTGTAAATATCTTTCTTGAACTGATCTGGTTTACCGACAGCGACTGTACGAGTCATATCTGATGCATAACCGTTGACGAGAACCCCTAGGTCAAGAGGAGAAGAGCATTATTTTCAACCTTATTAGCTGCTGGAATGCCGTGCGGATTTGCAGCATTATCACCAGTCAAGACCATGGTATCAAAACTCATTTCATAGCCTTCACGTTTCATGGCAAAGTCAATTTGAGCGATGATATCTGTCTCTGTCTTATCAAGAGAAATATTATCAAAACCAACCTTAACAGCCTTGTCCGCATAGAGACCTGCAACCATCATTTTTTGCACTTCGTCAGCTGATTTGATGAGGCGCATGCGTTGGATACGAGGTGTGAGGTTTTCAAACTCAGCAGTTTCAAAAACGGTTTTTAAACCATGATATTTGGTCAAGATGAGATTGTCAAACTCAACAGCGACACGTTTGAAGTCAAGCTGTGGAAGAGCATGTTTCATTTTTTGCCATGGATTTTCAGAATCCACATAGCCCACAACTGGGAAGGAAACAGTGCTAGTAGCACGCTCAACTTCAAGGGCTGGGACAAAGAGGAGGGGTTCCTGATCCGCTAGGACAAAAAGGAACATTTGGCGTTCATGGGGATCACTGTAAAAGCCAGTGAGGTAATTAATTGTGACGGGGTCAGATACGACAGCGACGTCTAGTTTTTCTGATTCAAGATATGTTACGATTTGTTGTAATTTAGACATATGCTACCTTCTTTCTACCCCTCTATTTTGGCAAAAAAAGAGAGAAAATGCAAGGGAGAAGGGTAAAAGAACAGACAAAAAGAACTCCGACAAGATAACGGAGTTCTTTGATATAGTTTCACTTTGTTTAAGAAAAGTCAGCTTTGCTTTTGACGTCGCTGTATTCCTCAGCGATTTCTTGGCTGAGAATGTCCTCATAGGCAGGGAGTTGGATGTCTTGACCATATTTTTTCTTGAGTGCAGTAGTGACTAAGCGATAAGCCAGATTGGCATTGCGAGAGAGGATGGGTCCGTGGAAGTAAGAACCGAAAACATTTTTATAATGAACCCCTTCGCCGACCTTTTCTTCGTTATTTCCATTTCCATAGACCACTTGTCCCAGCGGTTTTTGGTCATCAGAGAGGAAGGTACGGCCCTGATGGTTTTCAAAACCATAGTAGGTTTCATTGAAATCTTCATTGTGAATCTTGATGTCACCGATAAAACGGTTGTTGGTTTGATTAAGGGTATAATGTCCCATGACCCCTAGCCCTTCGATGCGTTTGCCTGAAGCTTCAACATAATATTGACCCAATAGTTGGAAACCACCGCAGATAGCCAGAACCACACCGTCGTTTTGGATGTAGTTGTCAATGCTTTCTTTTTTGGCAGGAAGGTCGTCTGCAATAATACTTTGTTCAAAGTCTTGACCGCCACCGAAAAAGGCGATGTCGTAGTGATTTTCATTAAAATCATCATGAAGTGAAACGATGTCAACGGTCACATGGGCTCCCAGTTTTTCAGCCACATACTTGAGCATGAGGATGTTTCCATTGTCCCCATAGGTATTCATGAGATTTCCGTAGAGGTGGGCAATGTTGAGCTGATAGGGGTAATTGCCAGATTTTGAGGAAAGTGAAGTATAAACCATTAGTTCATCTCCTTTCTAACAATCTGACGACTAGCCAGCAGTTCGCGGAATTCAAGCATAGCAGTATAGGTAGCTAGGATATAGGCATGCTTGCAGTCTTGGTTCTCAATAGTCTTAAGAACTTGTTCCAGATTGCTTGTTTCAGTGATTTTCTCAGCTGGATAGCCAGTTACTCGTAGACGACGTGCGATTTCAGAATGGCGAACACCGCCAGCGTTGATTTCAGGGATGTCCATCTCAGTGATTTGTTCAAAATCAGCATCCCAGATCCAGCTTGTATCAATTCCGTCTGCATAGTTAGCATTGAGGAGGACTGATAGGCTAAATGGATAAGGAGCTAGTTTAATCATTTCGATAGCTTGGGTTGCACCGACTGGATTTTTAATCAAGACAAGGGTACATTCCTTGTCACCGATATGGAAGGTTTCTTGGCGTCCAAAGACAGCACGGCTCTTATCAAATCCTTGCTTGATTAGTTGTGAATCTGCACCAAGGAAACGGGCGATAGCAACCGCTGCTAGGGCGTTGTAGATATTGTAGAGTCCCCCGATTTGGATACCGTATTCTTGTCCGTCAATGACAAAGCGAGAGCGATTGTTGGTCAACTCAACTAGTTCTGTCAAGCGATAGTTTAAATCAGGACGTTTACATCCACAGCCTTCACAGATATAGGCACCTAAGTTTGCATAGGTATTATGCTCGTATTTGAGGATTCCTTGACAGTCAGGGCAGAGGATTCCTTCGGTATTATAGTGAGCCAGTTGGGCTGGTCCTTTCTCCAAGTCAAAACCAAAATACTGTACAGGATTTGGAATAGCTGGCATGTAGAAAAGTGGACTGTCTCCATTAAGGAGGACAGTAGCTGTAGGCACCTTACGAATGGCATCCAAAATCATCTTGTAAGTTGTGTAAATCTCACCATAGCGGTCCATTTGGTCACGGAAAATATTAGTAATGACAAAAAGACTAGGCTGGATATAGTCACAGATACGAGATAGGCTGGCTTCGTCGATTTCTAGGACGGCAATATTTTTCCCAGTTTTAGAAGACTTGGCTGTTAAGAAGGTTGTAGCAATTCCTGTAATCATGTTGGCACCACTTGGGTTGGTTAGAACTTGACCATAAACCTCTTTTAAAATGCCGACAGTGAGGGCAGTTGTCAAGGTTTTTCCATTGGTTCCAGTGACCACGACAATCTCGTAGTTCTTAGCTAGGTTTTGTAAAATATCTTTATCAAATTGAAGGGCAAGTTTTCCTGGGAGCGTACTTCCACGGCCAAGACGGCTTAAAATGAAGTGGGAAGAACGCCCAGCAAGAAGGCCCAAAGTAGTTTTTAAGTTCATGTTTCTATTATATCATAAAAGAGGGAAAAGACAGATTTGATACTCAATGAAAATCAAAGAGCAAACGAGGAAGCTAGTCGTAGGTTGCTCAAAGTACTGCTTTGAGGTTGTAGATAGAACTGACGAAGTCAGTAACATATATACGGCAAGGTGAAGCTGACGTGGTTTGAAGAGATTTTCGAAGAGTATGAGATTTCGCAGAAATGAAAACAGCCCTCAGAGGGCTGTTAGATACGATTAAGTTTCAACTTAAATCGCAAACAAGTCATTCAAGTTCTCAGCCAAGGTTGGGTGAGTGAAGATTTGTTTTGTGAAGTAAGTGTAAGGAATCTTGTTGTCCATAGCAACAGTGATGATGTTGATGATTTCTTGAGATCCTTCTGAGAAGATGCTTGCTCCAAGAATTTCTTTTGTTTCAGTATTAACCACAGCTTTGAAAGCTCCACGAAGGTCTCCGTTTACGTGACCACGAGGCATTGCTGCAACAGGGATTTCCTTAACGGCGTATGGAAGTTTCAAATCAGCCGCTTGGCTTTCAGTCAAACCAACTTGTGAAAGTGCAGGTGTGATAAACATGGTGTTTGGTACATTGAGACGGTCTTCAAGTGTGTAGCTGCCATCTCCAGCAAGGTAGCTGTAAACAACACGGAAGTCATCAAGTGAAATGTAAGTAAATTGAAGGCCACCGTTGACATCTCCAACTGCAAAGACACCAGGAACGTTTGTTTGACAATGTTTGTCTACTTTAATAGCACCACGTTCAGTAAGTTCAATATCTGTATTTTCAAGTTGAAGTGGTTCTACATTTGGTTTGCGTCCAGTTGCGTAGAGAAGGGCATCGAAACGGTAAGTTTCGTTTTCAGTTACGACAAGCACTTGGTCACCGTCGTTTTTGATTTCAGTAGTACGGATGTTTTGAAGCAATTCAATACCGTCTTCTTCCATGTATTGTTTAGCAAGAGCTGCGATGGAAGGTTCTGCACGAGGTAGGAAAGTATCCAAGGCATCTAGAACTGTAACCTTGCTTCCAAGTTTGTTGTAAAGGCCGGCAAATTCAAGACCGATATTTCCACCACCAAGGACTCCAAGGTTTTCAGGCAATTTGTCCAAGTTTTGGATACCTGTTGAGTCAAAGACGTTTTTGCTTGTAGCAAGTCCAGGGATTGGCAAGACGTTTGAAACAGCACCAGTGTTGATGACGATTGTTTCAGCAGTCAGTTCTTTCTTTTCATCACCAGCTTGGATTTCGATGACTTTATTTGAAAGGAAGTGAGCTTCCGCATCAAAGATGTCCACGCCTGTACCAGCAACAGTCGCATAGTTTTTACCGTTGAGGCGACCAGTGATCGTGTTTTTGGTAGCAATCACTTCTTCAAAAGACAAGTCTTTCTCAGCAGCAACTAGCAAAGTTTTAGTTGGGATACAACCAATGTTGATACAAGTTCCACCATACATAGCTTTACTACGTTCAACAAGGGCAACTTTTTTGCCAGCTGAAGCCAATTTACCAGCTAGTGTTTTACCAGCTTTACCAAATCCGATAACGATTAAATCATAAGTTAACATTTAGAGTTCCTCCTATTCGCATTTCATTCTAGCACAAGAAAAAAACTTTTGCACAATTCTGCTACGCTTTAAAAAAGTTTATGAAAAAGTGGAAATTTTGCCCTTGTTTTCTTAGAAAAATCGTTTACATGACTTTATCGACGAATTTAACTATCTTTTGCTTCTCTCTTGTGTTATACTAGATAGGTTGCAAAGGAAACAGTACTTTTCTTTTGTGGAAAAGAAGCAACACGATTTTGTATCCAGTATATGAAAATACGTCATAAAAAGAAAAGTATAAACTAAGCCCTATAGGGTGGCTTCGCACCACCTTTAGAAAGAAGAAGAACGTGAAATTTAATGAATTAAACTTGTCTGCTGATTTGCTAGCAGAGATTGAAAGAGCTGGTTTTGTAGAAGCCAGTCCTATCCAAGAACAAACCATTCCTTTGGCCCTTGAAGGCAAGGATGTTATCGGTCAAGCTCAGACTGGTACAGGAAAAACTGCAGCCTTTGGATTGCCTACTCTTGAAAAAATCCGTACAGAAGAAGCGACCATCCAAGCTTTGGTTATCGCTCCAACTCGTGAACTAGCTGTCCAAAGTCAGGAGGAATTGTTCCGCTTTGGTCGTAGTAAGGGAGTCAAAGTCCGTTCAGTATATGGCGGATCAAGTATTGAAAAACAAATTAAGGCTCTTAAATCTGGTGCCCATATCGTGGTGGGAACACCTGGTCGCCTCTTGGACTTGATTAAACGCAAGGCCTTGAAATTACAAGATATTGAAACGCTTATCCTTGATGAAGCGGATGAAATGCTCAACATGGGTTTCCTTGAAGACATCGAAGCTATCATTTCTCGTGTCCCTGAAAGTCGTCAAACCTTACTTTTCTCAGCAACTATGCCAGATGCCATCAAACGTATCGGTATTCAGTTTATGAAAGAACCTGAGCATGTGAAGATTGCGGCTAAGGAATTGACAACAGAATTGGTTGACCAATACTATATCCGAGTTAAAGAACAAGAAAAATTTGACACCATGACTCGTCTTATGGATGTAGAACAACCAGAACTTGCTATTGTATTTGGTCGTACCAAACGCCGTGTAGATGAATTGACTCGTGGTTTAAAAATCCGTGGCTTCCGTGCAGAAGGAATTCATGGCGACCTAGACCAAAACAAACGTCTTCGTGTCCTTCGTGACTTTAAAAATGGCAATCTTGATGTTTTGGTTGCGACAGACGTTGCAGCGCGTGGGTTGGATATTTCAGGTGTGACCCATGTCTATAACTACGATATTCCACAAGATCCTGAAAGTTATGTTCACCGTATCGGTCGTACAGGTCGTGCTGGTAAGTCAGGTCAGTCGATTACTTTCGTATCACCAAATGAAATGGGCTACCTCCAAATCATTGAGAATTTGACTAAGAAACGCATGAAAGGTCTCAAACCTGCAAGTGCAGAAGAAGCCTTCCAAGCAAAAAAACACGTAGCTCTCAAGAAAATCGAACGTGATTTTGCAGATGAGACTATCCGTGCCAACTTTGAGAAATTTGGTAAGGATGCTCGTAAGCTAGCTGCCGAATTTACTCCAGAAGAATTGGCAATGTATATCTTGAGTCTGACTGTTCAAGACCCGGATAGCCTTCCAGAAGTGGAGATTGCACGTGAAAAACCACTGCCATTTAAACCATCAGGTAATGGATTCGGTGGTAAAGTTAAGGGAGGTCGTGGAGGCCGTCGTGGGGACGACCGTCGAGACCGTGATCGCCGTGGCAATGGTCGTCGTGATGATTTCAAAAAAGGAAGTCGTGGAAATGATCGTTTTGATAAGGAAAAACGTTACCGTAAGGATAATAAAAAACCACGCACTACTTCAAGCGAAAAGAAAACAGGCTTTGTTATTCGAAACAAGGGCGATAAATAAGAAAAGCGGTTCAAATGAATCGCTTTTTTATATAAGGAGACCGAATGGAAAAAGAAAGATATATAAAATAGCTATATTATCTTCTTGTAATGTTATGATACACAAAAATAGGGAGTTTGTCAATAGAAAAGAAGCAATTTAATTAAAAATATTCTTGTTTTTTCAAATTGCAATTAAATAAGCAATTTTCAGATAATAATTGAAAATTCAAGCTGTTTATGTTATAATGATAGCGATTAAATTCGAGGTGAAAAATGGCACATTTATTAGAAAAAAACTAGAAAAAAATTACTTCTATCCTGAAGCGCTCAGAGGAGCAGCTGCAGGAAGAACTTCCATACAATGCGATTACCCGTCAATTGGCAGATATTATTGACTGTAACGCCTGTATCGTCAATAGCAAGGGACGTCTCCTTGGTTATTTTATGCGTTACAAAACCAATACAGATCGTGTAGAGCAATTCTTCCAAACTAAGATTTTCCCGGATGACTACATTCAAGGTGCGAACATGATTTACGATACAGAAGCCAATCTGACAGTTGATCATGATTTGAGTATTTTCCCTGTGGAAAGTCGTGCCGACTTTCCAGATGGTTTGACGACTATTGCACCGATTCATGTATCAGGGATTCGACTTGGTTCTTTAATTATTTGGCGCAATGATAAAAAATTCGAAGACGAGGACTTGATTCTTGTTGAGATTGCGAGTACCGTTGTTGGAATTCAACTTCTTAACTTCCAGCGTGAGGAAGATGAGAAAAATATCCGTCGCCGTACTGCTGTCACCATGGCGGTTAATACCCTATCTTACTCCGAACTCCGTGCTGTTTCAGCAATTTTAGGGGAATTAAATGGAAATGAAGGTCAGTTAACTGCGTCTGTTATTGCAGACCGTATCGGAATTACCCGTTCTGTGATTGTCAATGCCCTTCGTAAACTTGAGTCTGCGGGGATTATTGAAAGTCGCTCACTTGGAATGAAGGGAACCTATCTTAAGGTCTTGATTACAGATATTTTTGAAGAAGTGAAGAAAAGAGATTACTAATGACTAAGGCTTTAATTTCGATTGATTATACAGAAGATTTTGTGGCTGATAGTGGAAAATTGACAGCAGGTGCTCCAGCCCAGGCAATTTCAGATGCCATCAGCAAGGTAACTCGATTGGCTTTTGAACGTGGAGACTATATCTTCTTTACCATCGATGCTCACGAAGAAAACGATTGTTTCCATCCAGAAAGTAAATTATTTCCTCCTCACAATTTGATTGGGACTAGTGGACGCAATTTATACGGAGATTTGGGGATCTTTTATCAAGAGCATGGTTCAGACAGTCGTGTCTTTTGGATGGATAAACGCCATTACTCAGCATTTTCAGGGACTGATTTGGATATCCGTCTGAGAGAGCGTCGCGTTTCTACAGTTATCTTAACAGGTGTCTTGACGGATATCTGTGTCCTACATACAGCTATAGATGCTTATAATCTAGGATATGACATCGAGATTGTTAAACCAGCCGTTGCTTCCATCTGGCCTGAAAATCATCAATTTGCTCTAGGTCATTTCAAAAATACACTCGGGGCTAAGTTAGTAGATGAAAAGCTAAATGAAATTTCTGAGTAATTTGGTTGATGAAATGAAAAAATTTGAAAAAAAGTGTTGACAAGCATCCTAAAAGTTGATATACTAGTAAAGTAATCGACGCGGGGATGGCGGAATTGGCAGACGCGCAGGACTAAGGATCCTGTGACCGCTTTAGGTCGTGAGGGTTCAAGTCCCTCTCTCCGCATGGGATAAGAGTTAGCTTAGGCTAGCTCTTTTGTTTTTTATCAGGTTTATAATATCTATGGTGGGCGTCCTTCGCTTTCAGATAAATAATATAGTTTGAAATTTCTCCTAATTTTCTCTATTCTTTCTACTTTTTCCGAATAAATAGATAGAACAATAGAATCTAGTAAAGTTAGATTTAAAACTATGGTATAATAAAAGGAGGAAATGGATGATTCTCAGACATCCGGGCATTAGCCCAACTAATGACTTGGTTGCTAAGAAGATTTTTAGCAATCCAGAAATCACTTGTCAATTTATCCGCGATATGTTGGATTTACCAGCAAAAAATGTAACTATTTTGGAGGGAAGTAACATTCACGTCTTACCTTCCATGCCGTACTCGGCCCAGGATTTCTATACAAGTATAGACGTCTTGGCGGAATTGGATAACGGTACTCAGGTTATTATCGAAATACAAGTCCATCATCAGAATTTTTTCATCAATCGTTTATGGGCTTACCTGTGCAGTCAGGTTAATCAAAATCTAGAAAAAATTCGCCAGCAAGAAGGCAATACACACCAGAGTTACAAGCATATCGCACCAGTATACGCTATCGCAATTGTGGACAGCAATTACTTCCAAGATGATTTGGCTTTTCATAGCTTTAGTATGCGAGAGGACACGACAGGTGAGGTTTTAACTATCACCAATAATGGTCAAGAAAACCATCTGGTCAAGATGGCGTTCTTGGAATTAAAAAAATACAGAGAAACCAGCAAAGACGAGGTTCGCAAGCCATGGTTGGAGTTTTTCGGTAATAAACCCTTTACCCAAGAACCCGAGCGAGCTATCAGTCAGGCAGACCAACTGCTGGACTATAAGAGCTGGTCCGAGGAGGACAGGAGAATGTTTAGTCAACTACGTATGCGTGAAGAACAAGCCTTGTTAGCACAGGACTATGCCTTGGAACAAGCTGAGGAAAAAGGATTAGAACGTGGTCGTGCAGAGGGTCTTGAACGAGGAAAAGTTGAAGGAAGTCTGTCTATGCTACTAAATCTGGTTCGCCAAGGTCTTCTGACTTCTGAAGTTGCCAGTCAGCAATTAGGTATGACTGTCGCTGAGTTTGAGGCCTTGTTGTAAGAACAGCTATAATAGACAAGAAAACCATCTAGTCAAGATGGCATTCTTGGAACTTAAACAAAATACAGAGAAACCAGCAAAGATAAGGTTCGTAAGCCGTGGTTGGAGTTTTTGGGAATAAACCCTTTACCCAGCGATAATCTTTCATCAATTCGTTATCTATAAAATGTTAGGTTAGGCAGCCTACTATCTTAAAAATAAAAATAATGACAGATTTTTTTCCGAAGCAAAAGGTAAAATCTGTTTTTATTTATATTAAATTTTTATAGTTTAGATATCCAAAATGTATAATGTGTGAATCTAGAATAGTACGATGTGACTGTTAAATTATTTCTAGAAATTAATTTAAATTTCCTAATTGATTTGTTCATATCCTAGTTCAATCTACTATAAGTATAATCACACTTGCATATATATATATATATATATAATTCTCAAAAAAATGCTCATAAACACGGTTGTTGTAGTATTTTTTTGTTTTTGGATACTCTTTATAAAAAAACGCTTGCTTTTACATTGCAAAAAGTATTAATATAGTTTTGAGATATTATGTTTCAAAGCGTGTTAGCTAATCAGTTGAAACAATGAAAGGATATACTTATGTTTGGTAAAAAGCGTGTCGACAATGGTGAAAAAGTTTACCGTTATTCTATAAGAAAATATCATTTTGGTGCAGCTAGTGTTGCGGTAGCATCCTTGCTTTTTTTTGGTAATGGTGCTGTTCAGGCTGCAGAAAATGCACCCTGCTGCAAACCAATGGGCTACATCAGATGGCAGCTGGTGGCGGAGGAGATTCGTCGGGAGATAGTGGGTCAACAGGTAATTCTAACGACCTAGCTACCACTACAAACTCAACTTCAGAGACAGCAACTCATACAACAGCTGGAATAAGTACAGGAACTACAAGCGTAGAAAAGCCAGTAGCATCGGATTCATCAAAGCGTAGCGAAAATACTGACTCTACGACAAGTAATGTATCTGAAAAAAATAAAACAAGTATTGAAAAAGTACAAGATGATGCAACTTCTACAGATGCTAAAAAAGCAGAAGAAGCTAGCCAAACAGGAACAGATCGCAGTGCAACTGGAGATGCTAAAAAAGCAGAAGAAGCTAGCCAAACAGGAACAGATCGCAGTGCAACTGGAGATGCTAAAAAAGCAGAAGAAGCTAGCCAAACAGGAACAGATCGCAGTGCTGCGACAGAATCATCGAATAGAGGAAAACCAACACCTCCTAGAAGGCCTCTTGGAAAAAGAAGGAGAACTACAGAAGTTCAATCGGAGAATAACACAACTTCAAACGGAGAAGAAGGGACTTCGAATAAAGAAACTGCACCAAAGCAATTACCAACCTATACAAACGGTAAGGACAATTATAAATTAGCGGACGAGATTCGTGATATCATCACTGATCTTAGAAAAAAAGGTGCTAGCGCAGATGTAATTGCTCCAATTAAGTTAAACTATGATAAGTTAAACGAAAAACTAGGACTTGTTGATGAAAATGGTGTGTTGTCTGAAGAAGACTTCAATAAAGCATTAGCAGACCTTAAACAAGCTCGTGATTATAGTGAAGGATTCGCAGCTAATAAAGATAACGGCGGTAGAACAGAACTACCTAAATCTGAAGCAGTACTTAATCGTTATGAACGTTCAGCAGATGATCGTGCTGTAGATCCTAGATTCCCTCGTGCGTATACAACACCTTATGCTACTGCTAAAGAGTTCTACTATGAAGATGGTACAAAAGGATCATCTCCATATGATAAATACACTTATTTATTCCACACGTTTACAGAAAGTTTAGTAGCCAATAACAGAACTCACTCTCCAGTAAAAGATGTTAAACGCTTAGTATATGAAGAAGTAAACGAAGTTGAAGGTGGATATTTATGGACAATTACCTTTAATGCTGCCCACGAAGATCAACAAGATGGATATGCCTTCTTCTCTATTCCAAAAGGACAAAGAGTAGACAATAGCAGTATTACGATTGAAAAAACTCCTCAAGGTGGAGTTGCAGAAGAAGTAGCAGGTACAGGAGATTTAGGCTCTAGAATTAGAGGTTTATTCCATGGTAGAGATAATATTGGAATTAGAGGAGTGGATGCAGGTGCAGAAAGTTTAGAAGGATTAGCTAGAGGTACTGCCAATGTAGGGTATTATACTCGTCGTTTAGAAGCTGACGCTGGAGAAATGGCGAAATCTAATGATATGTTCAATAGAATTGCCGACAATACAGCGACTGTTTATCGTTTCCAATTACATGGACGTGATAAATATACTATTTCGTTTAAAACGACTAACACGAACAATACGCCAATGGATAAACTGTACTATGCAGCCGGATATCGTGTTCAACAATGGGGTCGCCGTATCTTAGCGGAACAATGGCACGGACGTCATGCTTACGACAAATCTGATACAGACAGATTCCCACTACACGTAGTTGGGAATGGTACATTCTTAATTAATCAAGGAAAACATTATAATACAGCATATCCTCAAGGAGCGTATGGGTTTGGTGGACTTAATTACGACTATAAACCATTTGCCGCTGATGGTATCTTAGGGTTTGATGACACAGGTAGATATAACAGTAACTTTGACATGCACCAATATACTGCACCGCCTGGAATTAACCAACCTTCATCAAATTATAGAGCGACTGAGGCTGGTCAAACATTTGAATTCTATGATAAAGAAGGAAATAAATTATCTGCTTCTCAAATCGGGATGCACGGTGCTGATAGCCAGGTTTAGTAGAATATAAAGTCAAACGTAAATTTGATGACGGTTCTGCGGATTTCTTTAATATCAAGTTTGCGATTAAACCGAAAACTCCAGTATTCACAGAAAATCTAACAAACTCTCGAGGTCAAACGAGAAACCTAACGGTATCAAACGGTACGAACGGTTATCCAATTACATTACTCCGTGAATATGTGGAAAATGGAGTTACAAAAACAGAAAAAGTTGCTACTGTAAATGCAAATAGTAGTGGAAAAGCAGTCTTTAATAATGTGTTAATTAAGGGTGGTAAATATTACGCCCAATCTATTATTGATACTTCAGCGTACCTAGACTATCAAAATAAAAAACATACAGATGTAAGATCTGACAAATCAGCTATGGCAACAGTTGAAAGAGACGGTATGGCTCCTACAATTCAAGTAGGTGAAAATGGAAAACCATTAGCGACAACTCCAGCGAATAACAATGTGACGTTATTCGTAACACCAAGCGCAGATGGGAAAGTTTCGTTAAAAGTACAAATGCAAGATGATAATTTAGGGGATGGAATGGATGCATTCGCTAAAGGAACAAATGCTAACTATGCTATTAATGGAACTTATAACTCCGGAGCTACAACTTATACAGCTGACGGTGGAGTAACAGGAGCTAACGGTAAAAGAGACACTATTAAAGGCGACTTGAAAATTCAATTAAACAAAGATGGTGGAAAATACAAAATCCCTACTGGTGGTTTAACTGTTACGCTAAATGCAAAAGATAAAGCTGGTAACTGGACAAATAATGCTAGTCCATCTAAGACACTAACAGTTAAAGTATTATCAGCAGTTCCGAATGAACCACCTGTCCGTATGCTTACAGGAAATGATGTTCAAGATGGTGCTGTTAAGCAAAATGTTAAAGACGAAGTGTTAAGAAGAGTAAAAGAACTAAACCCAGACTTAGTAAATAATGGCGTGAAGTTCGAGTATGACACAACAGCAGGTCACACAAACCAAATTAAAGTTATTTATCCAGATGGACAAACAACAACTATCGATCCGATGAAAGGGACAAAACCTACAAAACCTACAGTAGTAGGGCATCAAGATGGTACAGTTAGTATTACTCCACAAGGAGATACAGATAAAGTAACATTCAAATACGTTCCTACAAACGAAGATAATCCTAAAACGATTATTGCTGAAAAAGATGGAAACTCATGGGGAATTCAAGGGACACGTCCAAACGGAATCACAGTAGATAGTAGTACAGGTAAAATTACGATTACAGAACCAACTGTAAAAGATCTATCGAACGTAACAGCAACAGCTACATTCTTAAACAGTGATACAAGTGATACTGCTCAAGATACAGCGAAAAACCCTGATAGAGAAGCACCTGTAGTTTGGGATGAATGGAAAAAAATTAACTGAAATAGCAACTGAAAATAAATTCTTGATTTATCGCGGTGCTACATTCAATCCAACTTTCCGAGTTGAGGATAATTCAGGAATTATCGCAAATCTTTCTGTTAAAAATATTCCAAATGGTGTTTGGTTTAACAAAGTGAATAATAAAGATGTTCCACGTACATTAATTCCTAATGGAAATTACACATTTAGTGATACAGTAGTGGATCAAACTACACCTTTTGGTACACGTGAAGCGACAGTATCTGTTCGTGATGCAAATGGAAATGCAAAAGATTATAAATTCCAATATATTATTGCTGATGTAATATTGAAAAATTCACCAACTTCAGCAGCCACAGGAAGCAAATTAGGGGATGCAAATAGATTCTTAGCGACTACCCTAAATGGAACTACATCAAATGATAATACTTATTTTCCTGGGAATATGACATTTGCTTGGGGAAATAACGAGAACAGTGAAACAACATTACCAAATACATCTCAAACTGTAACAAAACAAGCTATTGCAATATTCCCAGCAAATTCTAGAAATGGGGCAACAACAGCTAATGGAATTACGGTTTATGCGCCTGAACGAATTACGAAGAATGTAACGTTTAACGTTGTGGATAACTCTAAACCACAAGCGACTTTAAACGGTCAGTCTCTAGGGGAAACTGCTACCACATCAATCTTCACAGTGTTTAGAGGTGCTAACTTCAACCCAACGATTAAAGCGTGGGATAACTCAGGTATTATTCAAAACATTAGTGTACAAGGTGCACTTCCAGCTGGAGTAACAGCTACACCTTATAGTGGCGGTAAACAAACAGGGAAAAACGGAGATACAGAAGCAGCTAAGTACTCACAAACTCTATTTAGTGGAGTAGTTGCGAATACGCAAGCTCTTGGAGAATATGAAATTTCTCTATCTGTAAAAGGTAGTGATAACAATGATGTAAGTACATTCCGATTCAAATATCGAGTTGTTGACATGGAGTTAAAAAATACTGTCAACATGCCAGGTGTTCCAGTACCTGTTGTTACTTTAGACAATAATAAGAGTGTATTGGTTGCGAATGGGCAAAATAATCTTGATGCACACAACTATTGGAAAGTAGTTGATGAAGAAACAAAAGCTGACAAAGGGGATTCTTATCTACCGGAAGGGATGGAGTTTACTTTTGATCATCTTGGGGCAAACCCTAATGGTATTTCTTCAAATCCGAATGATGAAAACCTAAATCCAAGACCTTCTACAAGACAGGGGTTATATAGAGGTAAAGTAAAAGTACGCTTTGCTAATGCATCTGGAGAAGTGACAAATAATAACAGTACAACAAGAACTGTCTTTGCGCCGGTTGAAATTGCTAAAGATATTCGTTTTGGTATTGTACCAAATGCACCTTCGTTAGAAGTAGGAAGTTTGTACGGTAAGGCAACTACAAGACCAACAATTACAGTATCAAATATCGTACTTAAAGGAGACGGTCCTGGAAAAGTAAATACGGGAGCAACTCGATATGTTGCTTTATATAGTACATCAAATCCAAATAGTCCATTAGCTGAAAAAGAAGTTACAGGTAATAACAGTACAGTAACATTCTCAGAAACTGACACAGGTTCTGGGCGCTTAACTCGTGCTTTAACGGCAGGTGAGCAGATATATGCAGTCACAAGAGTAGAACATGCTGGTTCATCTATTTTATCTGGAGCAAGTAATGAAGAGTTAGTTACTGCACCGTTAAACTTACTTGAGAACTCAACAAACCGTATTATTCAAGCGAATGATCAAATATTAAATGATGCAGAAAAAACAGGTATCCGTATTGCATTACGTGCTGCTAATCCTGGATTAAATCTAAGTGATGAAAATATCGAGATTACAGATAGCGGTGCTATTACAGTTACAACAGCAGATAAGAGACGTGGTTGGCTTCAAACAGCACCGAATAAGGATAACGGAGCAGGATTCGTTACTCGTTTTGCAAATATTAGAAATGATTATAAATTTGAAAATATCGAAGGACTAAAAGTTCCGGGTCGTGATACAGATAAAGGATTCGCATGGTCAAATGACCCATCTGATAATCGCGTGAATAGTAACCGTAGTTTAATTTATTACTATGATGCAACGAAAGCTCAATCATTTAACTTTAATGATGTGTTGAATATTTTAAATCTACGTGAGGGATGGACTGTAAACCATACAGAAAACCCATCATTTGTTGCAACTCAAGGTGTCAATAAATTAAAAGGTGAAAGAAGACAAGACGGCTTCAGCATGGGACCTGGAAATACATTCCTTAAAGATGGAAACTACATTAATGTTTTGGATGTAGTGGAATCTAGTGAAGGCGGAGGTAGTACTGTTAAGAAATCTGATACAAAACGAGTTGAGGAAGGTAAAGCTGGCGGAACTGGTACAACTCTTGAAAATGTAACAATTCCAGCAGCAATTGGAAATGGTTTACCAGAGTTCATATTGAACAATGTAGTAGGTGGAAGAGATTCGATTCATAAAGCGCAAGTTTACTTACGTCCAAAATGGGTTAATAAAGGTTCTTTAGCAGAACGTAATAATGAAACAAAAGACACAACTACAAACGTTGTAAACTTATACTTCGTACCAATCGATTCAACGAAACCAGTAGTAGAACGTTCAGACTCTAACAACTTAGGAACTTCAGCAGACGATGCTCCAAGATTAACAGATACTTCTATCACAGCATCTTCACTTGTAAAAGTAACAGATAATTATGATAAAGATGACGAAACAGATTCAAATGCTAATAGTGTTCGTAATAAGTTAAATGTATGGATTAAAAAAGGTAGTGAAGAAATCCAAGTAGTTGAAAATGGTAGAGAGCTTACTACAGCGACTGGTGAAACAGTATTATCTACTCGTATTAAAACTGTCGATCCAGCAACTTATGAATTGATCGCTAAAACAGCAGATACTTCAGGAAATGAAACTGAAAAACAAAGCCTAGGATTCTTTAAAGTTGGATATGACTTAAATGTACGTCCACTAATTAACTTTATCCAATATGAAAAATTAACGGATGATGATAAGAGAACATTAGTACGAGTAAACGAAGGTGGACAATTAGAAGAGTTACCTAACGGTGCCACAGTTGATGTTACATTCGAAACGGAAACTGTAAATCTTGATTACCAAGATAAACGTGCTACAGCGACTATTACATTTGCAAATGGTGCTACAACGACTAAAGTAATACCGTATAGAGTGTATAAATCATTCCCAATTGCTAATAAGGTGTATGATTTTGCAGGAGCTACTATTAAGCCTCCTAGAGAGGACTGGTTCCGTGACGATGATTATTATACAAATAATGGATTAGCAGGAGGTTTGACTTGGTTTATAAAAAGAGAAGTAGTTGAGGATGGGCGAAACGTGCTCAAAGATCCACTGCCGAAAACTGCTGAAGACAAAAATAACTATGTTGTACCTAGAGAATTTAATAGAGACATCAAAAAAGGAGTTGGTGAGTATAAATATATTTTTGGAGCAACTTATCCAACAGGTAGATACACTGCAACGGCTACAGATGAATTATCGAAATTAAGACGTGAAGGTGAAATTGTTCATACAGTGTTTGATGTCGGTGCTAATGATACTAATAAACCTACAGTAAATAGTGGGGACACATTAACGGCCGACCAAGCAAAAGCAGCAGTAATGCCAATTAATGGATCGAAAGAATTACCAAAAGAAACTACTTATGAATGGGTGAACAATACTGTAACAGGACGTGGTGGAACCGAAGTAGAACGTCAGGTAAGAGTGACATTAGTTGCTGATCCACATGGACCTTATGCTTCAAGCTATGCAAGGGTTAAAATTGTAACAGTTAAAGTGAAAATTAAACCAACAAAACCAACAGTAACTCCTGACAACAACGGTGATGTAAGAATTAGTTATAATACAAATGAAACAAATGTCAATAAAGTGGAAGTGACATACACTCCAGCGGACAAAAATCGATTAGAAGATAATGGTGATGTGACGAAAACTCCTCAAGAAAGAACAACGGTTACCGCTACTAGGGGAGCTGATAATCAATGGCGTATCACAAGTGGAGCGAAAGAAGGAATTGATGTTAATGTAACTACTGGTGAAATTACCTTGAAAGATCAAGTCGTTAAAGATCAAACACAAATTCAAGCAAAAGTAGCTGTCCAAGAAGTTGTCCAAGAAGGTGGCAAAGAAGTTGTCAAAGAAGTTTCAAGTGATGAAAATGACAGTAATAAGTCTAAAGATGGTGAGCACGTAATTCCAACAATTGGATTGAATAATACGCTTGTAGAAGTTGGAAAAGCGTTTGACCTTTCTCTTGGTTTATCAGATGCAGGAGTAGGTGTAGACGATACAAACATTAAAGTTTCGTTACCAAATGGGGAAACAGGTCTAACTTACGATGCAACAACAAATCAATCAGAGGAACAATAAGCACAATTGCTAAAAAAGATATTACAGTAAGAGTCCTAGATAAAAATGGGAATAAAGCTGAGAAAACAATCTCTATAGCTGCTGTGAAGGTTAAGCCGATTTATGCGATTAAAGACGGAACAATCAACAATGTAGATACTGCTAGTAATTTTGTGGAACTGCCTGCAGGTTTAACTGCCTCTTGGAAAGGCAATTCTAGACCTACAACAACGGTAGTAGGAACTACAAGCAAAACTGTGACAGTTAACCTAAACGGCTCTAATGTCGACTTGACGATTCCAGTAAAAGTTTACGACAGAGTAACTCTTAAGAAACCAATGCATGTAAATGCATTAGGAAAATTAGCAAACGGAGAGAATGCAAATGCCTATGTGAATGGTATTGCTCAGGGAGTGACTGTGAACTGGAAAGATAATCAAGTTCCAAATGTAAGCCAAGCAAATCCAAATCTAAAAGGATATATTGAAGTTTCTTATGCTACAGATGACCCAACTCAGCCTATTAAAGATACCTTAGAAGTAAAACTACCTACTTATAGCGCAACGTTGACACATACTAGTTATGAGACGACGGTAGGAACAGCATTTGGGAATTCTGATGCAAGAAGGGGAAACTACTTTACTCATGATTATCCTGTGCAAGGGGAATCCTCTCCAGTTAAAGCTTTTTGGAGTTCAAAAAACTACTTCTATGCTGGTAGAGAGAATGCGGCTACTACTATAGGAAGAGTAGAAGATACGATTGGTGTATTTTTCCCTGATGAAGATGGTAATCAAGACTATCAAGATAAACGAAGACAATTATTGCCTATTATCTTTGATGTCAAACCACAAGCACCAACACTAACTGCAAATCAATTCCAAGGTAAGGCAGGCACTAAACCTGAAATTACTGTAAACAATTTACCAACAGCTGCACAGTTGACAACAGGATTAACTGTAAAAGTACAATTAAAAGATGCCGCTGGCACTGTAGTTGCAGAAAAAACTGTAACAGAAAGAACAGGAAGTACAACATTTACTGAAGCTGACTATAGAAATCCAGTTACTTTAGGTCAACAATTGACAGCTAATGTGGTTGTTTCAGGAACTTATCAAAAAACAGAAAAAACGGATACGGGAACAAGACAAGTCCCAACTACTTATTCTTTAGTTTCTGATAATAGCAACAGTGAACAAGTTACTCCTCAAAAACCAACCTTTGATACAGCAACAGTGACTTCAACTAGCCGTACATTGAGTGGTACTTTAGGCGGATTTAATGCAACTAATAGAGTGGTCAAAGTTCATTTGAACGATGAGAATAATACCGTTCTATCTAGTGAAAATAATGGCGGAGTAACCATCAATGGTAATACATGGACAGCTACGCTTCCTACTACTGTAAAACTTCGTCAATCAGTCGCTAAAAACGGCGAAACTACAGCACCATCAGCGATTACAGTGGAGAATACAGTCACAGATGGAACAGTTTCAACTAGAAGTGATAATAAAGCAGTTGAAATGGGAGATTACTCAGTAGCGTCAATAGTTGCAGGTAGTAAGCATATTGATATTACAGTGCCACATGATGCGAAACGAGTTGAATTACGATTCCATAATAATCAAGAAACAGGGGATAAACCAAACAGTATTGTACTTGTTCGTGGAACAGATGGATGGCATACAGAAGCAACTCGTGCTGATAATACTAGTGTGAGAGATGCTAATGGATATGTCGGAACAATTACATCTACTCCAAGCACTACTAATCCTTCAGAAAATAATATTCGTATTGCTCTAAATGAACAAAGTGGAACAGCAAAACTTCATATTAAAGAAGAAAATGCTAACGGAGATAACACTGATTCATATGGTAGTGGATTAGGACTTCGTGTCCACACTCAACCAGACGCAGGGCAAGCACCAAGTGCGACAGGTAAGTGGAAAGTTGTTGGTGTGACGAATACGGCACCGAATATTGTAGTGAAAAATGAAACAGGGCGAGATGCGAACCATAGAAAAATTTATGATTCAGGAACAACATTAACAGCCGACTTGTTAAAAGATTTAGTGACAGTAACAGATGCAGAAGATAGTGTGACACCAGATGAAAATAAACCATTTGGAACAGGAAATGTAAAAGTTGTATCTGGCTTGCCTGTGACTACAGGAGCAACTCCAGCAGGGGTATACGAAGTTACTTTAGCGGCAGTAGATAGCCAAGGTAAAGAAGGAATTCAAGTCAAAGTATATGTAGCTGTTAAAGAAGCAACGCCAGCAGCACCAACTGTTTCACAATGGCAAAATGGAAATGTAAAAGTAACACCAGACTCTACAAATTCAGGGGATAAAATTACAATTCTTCTAATATCAGGAAGTGTTGTAGTAACAAAAGATGCTCAAAATGGATGGCAAGTAACAGGACAACCTAATGGAGTAAGTGTTCATAATGGAAGTATCGAAATTCCACGTAACTTGGTAAATACTACAGTAACAGCAACTGCAAGCAAAGGCGAAGGTGATGTTGAAGCAGTATCTAGTGAAGGAACACATACTTTAACAACACATGAAGTTACAAAAGCAGACATCATTAAGAAACCGACAGACACAATCGCAGAAACTGATTTATCAGGAACAACAGGTATTACTGGTGTTACAGATAATAATGTTAATAAAGCTTATGCAAACGCTGAAATAACTTCAGTAGGATTTACGAATGGAAAACCAACTTTAACACCAGACAGCGAACAAAATGTACCAGTAACGATTACTTACAATGATGGTTCTAAAGAAACTACGACTGTAACATTAAAAGTCGCACCAGCAGCCCCTAATGTTACGGTTAACGCACAAGACAAAACAACAGGAGACGTAACGTTAACAATTAAACGTCATGATAATTCTAATTATCCAAACGATTCAGTAGTTACTGTACATGGAATTGATGGAACGTTTAAAGTTAAAGACGGTACAATCACAATTAAGAATAATCAACTGAAAGATACAGTACAAACAGGAAAAGTTACTGTAACAGAAAAAACAAAACTTCCAGCGGAAACGAGTGATGATAAGAATATTCCAGCGAAACTAGTTGCAAGTGCCACACCAACTGTAACCTTTGGTACACCTGCCAAAGATAGTGGCGATATCGAAGTAACGGTGATGAATGGAACCGCTCCATATGCGAAAGGCTCTAAGATTACCTTGCCAGGTATTGACAAAGAATATGAGGTAGGCGACAACGGTAAGATTACGGTACCAAACAGTGAGTTACCAGATTCAGACACATCAGGTACTCCAAAAGCTACCGAAAAAGGCAAGCTACCAAAAGCAGGCTCAAGCGTGACGACTCCAGCGAAGATGGTAGAGAGTGCCACACCAACTGTAACCTTTGGTACACCTGCCAAAGATAGTGGCGATATCGAAGTAACGGTGATGAATGGAACCGCTCCATATGCGAAAGGCTCTAAGATTACCTTGCCAGGTATTGCCAAAAGAATATGAGGTAGGCGACAACGGTAAGATTACGGTACCAAACAGTGAGTTACCAGATTCAGCCACATCAGGTACTCCAAAAAGCTACCGAAAACAGGCAAGCTACCAAAAAGCAGGCTCAAGCGTGACGACTCCAGCGAAGATGGTAGAGAGTGCCACACCAACTGTCACCTTTGGTACACCTGCCAAAGATAGTGGCGATATCGAAGTAACGGTGATGAATGGAACCGCTCCATATGCGAAAGGCTCTAAGATTACCTTGCCAGGTATTGCCAAAGAATATGAGGTAGGCGACAACGGTAAGATTACGGTACCAAACAGTGAGTTACCAGATTCAGCCACATCAGGTACTCCAAAAAGCTACCGAAACAGGCAAGCTACCAAAAGCAGGCTCAAGCGTGACGACTCCAGCGAAGATGGTAGAGAGTGCCACACCAACTGTCACCTTTGGTACACCTGCCAAAGATAGTGGCGATATCGAAGTAACGGTGATGAATGGAACCGCTCCATATGCGAAAGGCTCTAAGATTACCTTGCCAGGTATTGCCAAAGAATATGAGGTAGGCGACAACGGTAAGATTACGGTACCAAACAGTGAGTTACCAGATTCAGACACATCAGGTACTCCAAAAAGCTACCGAAACAGGCAAGCTACCAAAAGCAGGCTCAAGCGTGACGACTCCAGCGAAGATGGTGAGAGTGCCACACCAACTGTCACCTTTGGTACACCTGCCAAAGATAGTGGCGATATCGAAGTAACGGTGATGAATGGAACCGCTCCATATGCGAAAGGCTCTAAGATTACCTTGCCAGGTATTGCCAAAGAATATGAGGTAGGCGACAACGGTAAGATTACGGTACCAAACAGTGAGTTACCAGATTCAGCCACATCAGGTACTCCAAAAGCTACCGAAACAGGCAAGCTACCAAAAAGCAGGCTCAAGCGTGACGACTCCAGCGAAGATGGTAGAGAGTGCCACACCAACTGTCACCTTTGGTACACCTGCCAAAGATAGTGGCGATATCGAAGTAACGGTGATGAATGGAACCGCTCCATATGCGAAAGGCTCTAAGATTACCTTGCCAGGTATTGCCAAAGAATATGAGGTAGGCGACAACGGTAAGATTACGGTACCAAACAGTGAGTTACCAGATTCAGCCACATCAGGTACTCCAAAAGCTACCGAAACAGGCAAGCTACCAAAAAGCAGGCTCAAGCGTGACGACTCCAGCGAAGATGGTAGAGAGTGCCACACCAACTGTCACCTTTGGTACACCTGCCAAAGATAGTGGCGATATCGAAGTAACGGTGATGAATGGAACCGCTCCATATGCGAAAGGCTCTAAGATTACCTTGCCAGGTATTGCCAAAGAATATGAGGTGAGGCGACAACGGTAAGATTACGGTACCAAACAGTGAGTTACCAGATTCAGCCACATCAGGTACTCCAAAAGCTACCGAAACAGGCAAGCTACCAAAAGCAGGCTCAAGCGTGACGACTCCAGCGAAGATGGTAGAGAGTGCCACACCAACTGTCACCTTTGGTACACCTGCCAAAGATAGTGGCGATATCGAAGTAACGGTGATGAATGGAACCGCTCCATATGCGAAAGGCTCTAAGATTACCTTGCCAGGTATTGCCAAAAGAATATGAGGTAGGCGACAACGGTAAGATTACGGTACCAAACAGTGAGTTACCAGATTCAGCCACATCAGGTACTCCAAAAGCTACCGAAACAGGCAAGCTACCAAAAAGCAGGCTCAAGCGTGACGACTCCAGCGAAGATGGTAGAGAGTGCCACACCAACTGTCACCTTTGGTACACCTGCCAAAGATAGTGGCGATATCGAAGTAACGGTGATGAATGGAACCGCTCCATATGCGAAAGGCTCTAAGATTACCTTGCCAGGTATTGCCAAAGAATATGAGGTAGGCGACAACGGTAAGATTACGGTACCAAACAGTGAGTTACCAGATTCAGCCACATCAGGTACTCCAAAAGCTACCGAAACAGGCAAGCTACCAAAAAGCAGGCTCAAGCGTGACGACTCCAGCGAAGATGGTAGAGAGTGCCACACCAACTGTCACCTTTGGTACACCTGCCAAAGATAGTGGCGATATCGAAGTAACGGTGATGAATGGAACCGCTCCATATGCGAAAGGCTCTAAGATTACCTTGCCAGGTATTGCCAAAGAATATGAGGTAGGCGACAACGGTAAGATTACGGTACCAAACAGTGAGTTACCAGATTCAGCCACATCAGGTACTCAAAAAGCTACCGAAACAGGCAAGCTACCAAAAAGCAGGCTCAAGCGTGACGACTCCAGCGAAGATGGTAGAGAGTGCCACACCAACTGTCACCTTTGGTACACCTGCCAAAGATAGTGGCGATATCGAAGTAACGGTGATGAATGGAACCGCTCCATATGCGAAAGGCTCTAAGATTACCTTGCCAGGTATTGCCAAAGAATATGAGGTAGGCGACAACGGTAAGATTACGGTACCAAACAGTGAGTTACCAGATTCAGCCACATCAGGTACTCCAAAAGCTACCGAAACAGGCAAGCTACCAAAAGCAGGCTCAAGCGTGACGACTCCAGCGAAGATGGTAGAGAGTGCCACACCAACTGTCACCTTTGGTACACCTGCCAAAGATAGTGGCGATATCGAAGTAACGGTGATGAATGGAACCGCTCCATATGCGAAAGGCTCTAAGATTACCTTGCCAGGTATTGCCAAAGAATATGAGGTAGGCGACAACGGTAAGATTACGGTACCAAACAGTGAGTTACCAGATTCAGCCACATCAGGTACTCCAAAAGCTACCGAAACAGGCAAGCTACCAAAAGCAGGCTCAAGCGTGACGACTCCAGCGAAGATGGTAGAGAGTGCCACACCAACTGTCACCTTTGGTACACCTGCCAAAGATAGTGGCGATATCGAAGTAACGGTGATGAATGGAACCGCTCCATATGCGAAAGGCTCTAAGATTACCTTGCCAGGTATTGCCAAAGAATATGAGGTAGGCGACAACGGTAAGATTACGGTACCAAACAGTGAGTTACCAGATTCAGCCACACCTGGTGCTCCAAAAAGCTACCGAAACAGGCAAGCTACCAAAAAGCAGGCTCAAGCGTGACGACTCCAGCGAAGATGGTAGAGAGTGCCACACCAACTGTCACCTTTGGTACACCCTGCCAAAGATAGTGGCGATATCGAAGTAACGGTGATGAATGGAACCGCTCCATATGCGAAAGGCTCTAAGATTACCTTGCCAGGTATTGCCAAAAGAATATGAGGTGAGGCGACAACGGTAAGATTACGGTACCAAAACAGTGAGTTACCAGATTCAGCCACACCTGGTGCTCCAAAAGCTACCGAAACAGGCAAGCTACCAAAAGCAGGCTCAAGCGTGACGACTCCAGCGAAGATGGTAGAGAGTGCCACACCAACTGTCACCTTTGGTACACCTGCCAAAGATAGTGGCGATATCGAAGTAACGGTGATGAATGGAACCGCTCCATATGCGAAAGGCTCTAAGATTACCTTGCCAGGTATTGCCAAAGAATATGAGGTAGGCGACAACGGTAAGATTACGGTACCAAACAGTGAGTTACCAGATTCAGCCACACCTGGTGCTCCAAAAGCTACCGAAACAGGCAAGCTACCAAAAGCAGGCTCAAGCGTGACGACTCCAGCGAAGATGGTAGAGAGTGCCACACCAACTGTCACCTTTGGTACACCTGCCAAAGATAGTGGCGATATCGAAGTAACGGTGATGAATGGAACCGCTCCATATGCGAAAGGCTCTAAGATTACCTTGCCAGGTATTGCCAAAGAATATGAGGTAGGCGACAACGGTAAGATTACGGTACCAAACAGTGAGTTACCAGATTCAGCCACACCTGGTGCTCCAAAAGCTACCGAAACAGGCAAGCTACCAAAAGCAGGCTCAAGCGTGACGACTCCAGCGAAGATGGTAGAGAGTGCCACACCAACTGTCACCTTTGGTACACCTGCCAAAGATAGTGGCGATATCGAAGTAACGGTGATGAATGGAACCGCTCCATATGCGAAAGGCTCTAAGATTACCTTGCCAGGTATTGCCAAAGAATATGAGGTAGGCGACAACGGTAAGATTACGGTACCAAACAGTGAGTTACCAGATTCAGCCACACCTGGTGCTCCAAAAGCTACCGAAACAGGCAAGCTACCAAAAGCAGGCTCAAGCGTGACGACTCCAGCGAAGATGGTAGAGAGTGCCACACCAACTGTCACCTTTGGTACACCTGCCAAAGATAGTGGCGATATCGAAGTAACGGTGATGAATGGAACCGCTCCATATGCGAAAGGCTCTAAGATTACCTTGCCAGGTATTGCCAAAGAATATGAGGTAGGCGACAACGGTAAGATTACGGTACCAAACAGTGAGTTACCAGATTCAGCCACACCTGGTGCTCCAAAAGCTACCGAAACAGGCAAGCTACCAAAAGCAGGCTCAAGCGTGACGACTCCAGCGAAGATGGTAGAGAGTGCCACACCAACTGACGATACGAATCCTAGACCGGATACTGTTACCCCTGCTGAGGTGCCAGCTACTCAACCGGCTGAACAACCAAGTCAAACAGTTGAAGTACCTGCTCAATTGCCGAATGAAGTGTCAGAAACGAATCCATCAGTTTCTCAACCGCAAGCAGTATTGCCAAATACTGGTACACAAGAAGACCGTGCTACAGGTGCATTAGGAGTTCTCTCTCTTCTTGGGGCATTTGGTTTGCTATTTGCCAAAAAGAAAAAAGACGATGAAGAGGAAGCTTAAATAGACGATCTCATCTGATCCTTAGTAGCTTTCCCTACATGAAGTCTTTGTAAATCCAAAAGAACTAGAAACATCACTCATTTGTGAGAACTCTAGTTCTTCTTTTTTTGTATTTCATAAACATTTCATATTTGAGTTTTATAATAGTCTTACAAATATGGAGGTGACAAATGAATCCAATCCAAAGAGCTTGGGCTTATGTCAGCAGAAAACGACTGAGAAGTTTTATTTTATTTCTGATTTTATTGGTCCTATTGGCTGGAATTTCAGCCTGTTTGACTCTGATGAAGTCCAATAAAACAGTGGAAACCAATCTTTATAAATCACTCAACACATCTTTTTCTATTAAGAAGATAGAAAATGGTCAGACCTTCAAGTTGTCAGACCTAGCATCTGTAAGCAAGATTAAGGGACTGGAAAATGTCTCTCCTGAACTCGAGACGGTCGCGAAATTAAAAGACAAGGAAGCAGTGAGTGGCGAGCAGAGCGTGGAGCGTGATGATTTGTCAGCTGCAGACAAAAACTTGGTTAGCTTAACAGCTCTTGAGGATTCATCTAAGGATGTGACCTTTACCAGCTCGGCTTTCAATCTAAAAGAAGGGCGACACCTTCAAAAAGAGGATTCCAAGAAAATCTTGATCCACGAAGAGTTGGCTAAGAAAAACGGTCTTTCTCTTCATGATAAGATTGGCTTGGATGCTGGTCAGTCAGAAGCTGGAAAAGGGCAAACAGTAGAGTTTGAGATTGTCGGTATCTTTTCTGGTAAAAAACAAGAGAAATTCACAGGCTTGTCTTCTGACTTTAGTGAAAACCAGGTCTTTACAGACTATGAAAGTAGCCAGACCCTTTTGGGAAATAGTGAAGCTCAAGTCAGTGCAGCCCGCTTTTATGCAGAAAATCCTAAGGAAATGGACAGACTCATGAAGCAGGTGGAAAACTTGGCCTTAGAAAATCAAGGCTACCAAGTTGAGAAGGAAAGCAAGGCTTTTGAACAAATCAAAGATTCAGTTACAACCTTCCAAACCTTCCTGACCATCTTCCTTTATGGGATGTTGATAGCAGGAGCAGGAGCCTTAATTTTGGTCTTGTCTCTCTGGTTGAGGGAAAGGGTTTACGAAGTGGGGATTTTACTTGCACTTGGAAAAGGCAAAAGCTCAATCTTCCTACAGTTCTGTTTAGAGGTAGTTTTGGTATCGCTTGGAGCTTTGCTTCCAGCATTTGTTGCAGGAAACGCCATCACATCTTACCTACTCCAAACTCTACTAGCAAGTGGAGATCAGGCAAGTTTACAAGATACACTAGCCAAAGCAAGCAGTTTATCAACTAGCATCCTATCTTTTGCAGAATCCTATGTTTTTCTAGTCCTGCTTTAGTTGCTTTATCTGTAGCCCTTTGTTTCCTATTCTTATTTAGAAAATCGCCTAAGGAAATTTTATCATCTATTAGTTAAGAAGGAGAAATCATGACTTTATTACAATTACAAGACATTACCTACCGTTATAAGAACACTGCTGAGGCAGTGTTATATCAGATCAATTATCATTTTGAACCCGGGAAATTTTACAGTATTATCGGTGAGTCGGGAGCTGGGAAATCCACACTCTTGTCCCTCCTTGCTGGTCTAGATAGTCCTGTTGAAGGTTCGATTCTTTTCCAAGGAGAGGACATTCGTAAGAAGGGATATTCCTACCATCGCATGCACCATATTTCCCTGGTCTTTCAAAATTATAACTTGATAGATTATCTTTCTCCGCTGGAAAATATCCGCTTGGTCAACAAAAAGGCAAGCAAGGATACACTTCTTGAGCTTGGTTTGGATGAAAGTCAGATCAAGCGGAACGTTCTCCAGCTATCGGGTGGTCAACAGCAACGTGTTGCCATCGCTCGTAGTTTGGTCTCAGAAGCTCCAGTGATTCTAGCAGATGAGCCGACAGGGAATCTAGACCCTAAAACTGCCGGAGATATTGTCGAACTACTCAAATCACTTGCCCAGAAAACAGGTAAATGTGTCATCGTCGTCACCCACAGCAAAGAAGTGGCACAAGCGTCAGATATTACACTTGAATTGAAGGACAAGAAACTGACTGAAACTCGCAATACGACGAAATAATATGAGCTTTTTCAGTTATACTCTTTGAAAATCAAATTCAAACCACGTCAGCGTCGCCTTACCGTACCCAAGTACAGCTTACGGCTAGCTTCCTAGTTTGCTTTTTGATTTTCATTGAGTATTAGAACTATAAAATAGAACAAAATCTAGAAAGGGAACCTATGTTACACAACGCATTTGCCTATGTTACAAGGAAGTTTTTCAAATCGATTGTCATCTTCCTGATTATTCTCCTCATGGCGAGCTTAAGTTTGATCGGCTTGTCAATCAAGGGAGCTACTGCCAAGGCTTCTCAGGAGACCTTTAAAAATATCACCAATAGCTTCTCCATGCAAATCAATCGTCGCGTCAATCAAGGAACGCCACGTGGTGCTGGGAATATTAAAGGTGAAGATATCAAAAAAATCACCGAAAACAAGGCCATCGAGTCTTATGTTAAACGCATCAACGCTATCGGAGATTTGACTGGATATGAACTCATCGAAACGCCAGAAACCAAGAAAAATCTAACACCTGACCGTGCTAAACATTTTGGAAGTAGTTTGATGATTACAGGTGTCAATGACTCTTCCAAAGAAGACAAGTTTGTCTCTGGTTCTTATAAATTAGTCGAAGGTGAGCACCTAACAAACGATGACAAGGACAAGATTCTCATGCACAAGGACTTGGCAGCCAAACACGGCTGGAAAGTAGGGGATAAGGTCAAACTAGACTCCAATGTCTACGATGCAGACAATGAAAAAGGTGCTAAGGAAACAGTCGAAGTGACAATCAAGGGTCTCTTTGATGGTCACAATAAGTCGGCAGTAACTTACTCACAAGAGCTTTACGAAAATACAGCTATCACAGACATTCACACTGCTGCAAAACTTTATGGATACACAGAAGACACAGCTATTTATGGGGACGCAACCTTCTTTGTAACAGCGGATAAAAACTTGGATGATGTCATGAAAGAGTTGAATGGCATCAGTGGTATCAACTGGAAGAGCTACACACTGGTGAAGAGCTCCTCTAACTACCCAGCTCTTGAACAATCCATCTCTGGTATGTACAAGATGGCCAACCTCCTCTTCTGGGGTAGCTTGAGCTTCTCAGTTCTTCTCCTTGCCCTCTTGCTTAGTCTTTGGATCAACGCCCGTCGCAAGGAAGTGGGAATCCTTCTCTCTATCGGTCTCAAGCAGGCAAGTATCTTGGGCCAATTCATTACCGAATCTATCTTGATTGCCATTCCTGCTCTAGTTTCTGCCTACTTCCTAGCCAGCTACACAGCCCGTGCAATCGGAAACACTGTTCTTGCCAATGTCACTTCAGGTGTTGTCAAGCAAGCCAGCAAGGCTGCACAAGCCTCTAACCTTGGTGGTGGTGCAGAAGTAGATGGCTTTAGTAAGACCTTGTCGAGCCTAGACATTTCCATTCAGACATCAGACTTTATCATCGTCTTTGTCCTAGCCTTGGTTCTAGTGGTTCTGGTTATGGCGCTTGCTTCAAGCAATCTCCTCAGAAAACAACCAAAAGAGCTCTTGCTGGATAGTGAATAACAAACTTGCTACCTATTCTCTCCTAAATGGGGTATAATATAGGTAGCATTTTTATCTATTTCATCCTGATAATACTCTTCGAAAATCTCTTCAAACCACGTCAGCTTCACCTTGCAGTATATATGTTACTGACTTCGTCAGTTCTATCTACAACCTCAAAGCAGTGCTATGAGCAACCTGTGGCTAGCTTCCTAGTTTGTTCTTTGATTTTCATTGAGTATAAGACCTCTTCCTTTCAGGATGAAATTGAGATGATTTACAAGAAATTTAAAGGAATGTGAAACGTTTTTTCTATGAAAATTTTAATTGTAGAAGATGAAGAGATGATCCGTGAGGGGATCAGTGACTATTTGACGGATTGTGGCTATGAAACTATTGAGGCGGCGGACGGTCAAGAAGCCTTAGACAATTTTCCAGCTATGAAGTAGCCTTGGTTTTACTGGATATCCAGATGCCCAAGCTCAATGGTCTAGAAGTTTTAGCTGAGATTCGTAAAACCAGTCAGGTTCCTGTTTTGATGTTGACTGCCTTTCAGGATGAAGAATACAAGATGAGTGCCTTTGCCTCTCTGGCAGATGGCTATCTGGAAAAGCCCTTCTCCCTCTCCCTCTTAAAAGTGAGGGTGGACGCGATTTTCAAGCGCTATTATGATACAGGACGAATCTTCTCTTATAAGGATGCCAAGGTGGATTTTGAGAGCTACAGTGCAAGCTTAGCAGGAGAAGAAGTGGCCATCAATGCTAAAGAGTTGGAAATTCTGGATTATCTGGTAAAAAATGAAGGAAGGGCCTTGACCCGATCTCAGATAATCGATGCCGTCTGGAAAGCGACAGATGATGTCCCCTTTGACCGTGTCATTGATGTCTATATCAAGGAATTGCGGAAAAAGCTAGACTTGGACTGTATCTTCACTGTGCGAAATGTTGGTTATAAATTGGAGCGAAAATGAAACGAACAGGTTTATTTACAAAGATATTTATCTATACCTTCTCGATTTTTAGTGTTCTGGTCATTTGCCTTCATTTAGCTATTTATTTTCTTTTTCCGTCTACTTATCTGAACCATCGTCAGGAAACAATTGGCCAGAAAGCGACAGCCATTGCCCAATCCCTAGAAGGTAAGGATAGGCAGAGCATCGAGCAAATGTTAGACTTGTATTCTCAGACTAGTGATATCAAGGGGGCCGTTAAGGGCGAGATGACCGAGGACAAGTTAGAAATCAAGAACAGCCTTCCTCTGGACACAGATCGCCAAACCACCTCCCTCTTTATTGAGGAGCGTGAGGTGAAAACGCAGGACGGTAGCACCATGACTCTCCAGTTTTTAGCGTCCATGGATTTGCAAAAGGAAGCAGAGCAAATCAGTCTCCAATTTCTTCCCTATACCTTGCTGGCATCCTTTCTGATTTCCCTCTTGGTGGCCTATATCTATGCTCGGACCATTGTTGCTCCGATATTGGAAATCAAGCGAGTGACCCGTCGGATGATGGATCTGGATGCCCAAGTGCGATTGCGCGTGGATTCCAAGGATGAGATTGGTGATCTCAAGGAACAAATCAATAGCCTTTACCAGCATCTTTTGACTGTCATTGCGGACTTGCATGACAAGAATGAAGCTATTCTCCAGCTGGAAAAGATGAAGGTCGAATTCCTACGAGGGGCTTCTCATGAATTGAAAACACCGCTGGCTAGTTTGAAAATCCTGATCGAAAACATGAAAGAAAACGTCGGTCGTTATAAGGATAGAGACCGCTATCTGGGAGTAGCCTTAGGAATTGTGGATGAGCTCAATCACCACGTTCTCCAGATACTTTCTCTCTCGTCTGTGCAGGAATTGCGAGATGATAGGGAAGAAATTGATTTGCTCCAGATGACGCAAAGTCTAGTCAAGGATTATGCCTTGCTAGCCAAGGAAAGAGAGCTTCAGATTGATAATAGCTTGTCCCATCAGCAGGCTTATCTAAATCCATCTGTGATGAAATTGATCCTATCTAATCTCATCAGCAACGCCATCAAGCACTCTGTTCCAGGTGGCTGGGTTGGCATTGGAGAGAGAGAAGGGGGAACTTTTTATAGAAAATAGCTGCAGTTCAGAAGAACAAGAAAAACTAGCCCAGTCTTTTTCTAACAATGCTAGTCGCAAGGCCAAGGGGTCTGGGATGGGTCTCTTTGTGGTCAAAAGTTTATTAGAACATGAAAAATTACTTTATCGTTTCGAGATTGAGGAGAATCGTTTGACTTTCTTTATAGCTTTTCCAAAAGTTGGCAAAGACTAGAGCGAGAAAGGGTTTACATAGATGAAGCTAGAAGAAATTCAATCGAAACTGCGGGAAAAACTAGATTTTTTTGTCAAAAAGTGATAAAATGAACAATGTAAATGGGATGACCCATAAAAATATACAGGAGGCCTGATAAAATGGCAATCGTTTCAGCAGAAAAATTTGTCCAAGCAGCTCGTGACAACGGTTATGCAGTTGGTGGATTTAACACAAACAACCTTGAGTGGACTCAAGCTATCTTGCGCGCAGCAGAAGCTAAAAAAGCTCCAGTTTTGATCCAAACTTCAATGGGTGCTGCTAAATACATGGGTGGTTACAAAGTTGCTCGCAACTTGATCGCTAACCTTGTTGAATCAATGGGTATCACTGTACCAGTAGCTATCCACCTTGACCACGGTCACTACGAAGATGCACTTGAGTGTATCGAAGTTGGTTACACTTCAATCATGTTTGATGGTTCACACCTTCCAGTTGAAGAAAACCTTAAATTGGCTAAAGACGTTGTTGAAAAAGCACACGCTAAAGGTATCTCAGTAGAAGCTGAAGTTGGTACTATCGGTGGTGAAGAAGACGGAATCATCGGTAAAGGTGAATTGGCTCCAATCGAAGACGCTAAAGCAATGGTTGAAACTGGTATCGACTTCTTGGCAGCTGGTATCGGTAACATCCACGGTCCTTACCCAGCAAACTGGGAAGGTCTTGACCTTGATCACTTGCAAAAATTGACAGAAGCTCTTCCAGGCTTCCCAATCGTATTGCACGGTGGATCAGGTATTCCTGATGAGCAAATCCAAGCAGCTATCAAACTTGGTGTTGCGAAAGTTAACGTTAACACTGAATGCCAAATCGCATTCGCTAACGCAACTCGTAAATTTGCTCGTGACTACGAAGCAAACGAAGCAGAATATGACAAGAAAAAACTCTTCGACCCACGTAAATTCTTGGCTGACGGTGTAAAAGCTATCCAAGCATCAGTTGAAGAACGTATCGACGTAT